>OHUF01001018.1_pt1 | contig 10243 bp, 10 predicted proteins | sample 1579131 | NCBI WGS metagenome assembly OHUF01 (sample SAMEA3879553, study PRJEB24766) | human gut metagenome | biome: human-associated habitat; feature: feces | place: USA | collected 1985/1987 | reverse complement strand
CTGAACCGACTCCGACATTCTCTGCTTGCTTCGGTGCTGCTTTCTTGTCATTGCATCCTACTAAGTATGCTGAAGAATTGGTTAAGAAGATGGAAAAGACTGGTGCTAAAGCATATTTGGTTAACACTGGTTGGAACGGTACTGGTAAACGTATCTCTATCCGCGATACTCGTGGTATCATCGATGCTATTTTGGATGGCTCTATTGATAAGGCTCCTACTAAGGTTATTCCTTACTTCGATTTCGTTGTTCCTACAGAATTGCCGGGTGTTGATCCGAAGATCCTTGATCCTCGTGACACTTACGCTGACGCTGCTCAGTGGGATGAAAAAGCAAAAGACTTGGCTGGTCGTTTCATCAAGAACTTCGCTAAGTTCACTGGTAACGAAGCAGGTAAGAAATTGGTTGCTGCCGGTCCGAAATTGTAATCTGAATTTTACAGATTTAACATATAAAAAGTGGTTCCCGATAGGAACCACTTTTTTTTATGCTTGAAAATGCCTAGATTTGTTGCAAACCAAATATGATAGCAAATGAAATTATTTAGATTAATGTTAGTTGGTGCAGGTATGTTCGTATTATGCAGCTGTACATCGCAAGGTTCTCAACAGAAGGAAGTTGTTACGGATAGTGTTTCCGTGAGTCAGGTAGACCCTGTAATAGAAACTATTATGAGCCGCCGTAGTATACGGAAGTATAAGCCCGAGGCTGTGGAACGTGAAAAAATGCAGACTATAGTGGAATGTGGAATCAATGCACCTAATGGAATGAATAAACAGTCATGGGAGGTTCGTGTAGTAGATAATCCGGAATTTATCAATGGTTTGACTGAAATTTTCAAAAAAGAAAATCCCAAAGCGGCAGAACGTCCGGGATTTCAGAATATGTTCAATAATGCTCCTACAGTAGTGTTTATTGCTAACGATCCTGCATATGATATGTCACAGATAGATTGTGGTCTGTTGGGTGAGAATATGATTTTGTCTGCTTGGTCAATGGGAATAGGTTCCTGCTGTTTGGGAGGGCCTGTGCGTTTTATGAAATCACCTGCAGCTGTCGAATATATGAAAAAGTTGGGATTCAGTGAAGGGTATGAGTTGCTTTATGCGATTGCTTTCGGTTATCCCGATGAAATGCCGGCTGCTAAACCTAGAGAAGTTAGTAAAGTAAAGTTTGTAGATTAAAGATAAAAAACCCCGAAGGTAATATGGCCTCCGGGATTTTTTATATTAAAGGTAGATTGATTAGCTTTTGTTAGCTCTCTTACGTTCTGTTTCGTCAAGAATCACTTTACGCATACGCATACTTTTTGGAGTAACTTCTACATATTCATCTTCCTTAATGTATTCCAATGCTTCTTCCAACGAAAATACTACCGGAGGAATGATGCGTGCCTTGTCATCAGAACCTGATGCGCGCATATTGGTAAGCTTCTTCGATTTAGTTACATTGATAACCAAGTCGTTTTCATGAACATGTTCACCTACTACTTGCCCGGCATATACTTCGTCTTGCGGATAAATGAAAAATTTGCCACGATCCTGTAATTTGTCAATAGCGTATGCAAAAGCTGTTCCGCTTTCCATAGCAATCATAGAACCGTTGCTGCGACGTTCTATCTCGCCCTTGTATGGTTGGTAGCATTTAAAACGGTGAGCCATGATCGCTTCTCCGGCCGATGCTGTCAGTACATTGGTACGAAGACCGATAATACCGCGCGAAGGCATATCAAACTCAATGTTTACACGGTCACCCTGTGTTTCCATAGAAACTAAATCACCTTTACGGCGGGTTACCATATCGATCATTTTACTGGAATATTCTTCGGGTACGCTGATCGTTAATTCTTCGATAGGTTCGCATTTTACTCCGTCTATTTCTTTGAAGATAACCTGAGGCTGGCCCACTTGTAATTCGTATCCTTCGCGGCGCATGGTTTCAATCAGGACAGAAAGATGAAGCACACCACGTCCTGAAACAATCCATTTACCGTCCTCCAGTTCGCTTTTGCGTACACGCAATGCCAGGTTCTTATCCAATTCTTTGGTCAAGCGGTCTTGGATGTGGCGTGAAGTCACAAACTTACCTTCTTTGCCGAAGAAAGGAGAATCGTTGATAGTGAATAACATACTCATGGTCGGTTCATCAATGGCGATGGGGGGCAATGGTTCCGGATTTTCGAAATCGCAGATAGTATCACCAATTTCGAAGCCTTCTACACCTACTACAGCACAGATGTCTCCCGATGAAACGGCATTTGTCTTTTTACGTCCTAAGCCTTCAAAAGTATGTAGCTCTTTGATTTTAGACTTTATCAGACTACCATCACGCTTTGCTAGTGTAATATTCATACCTTCTTTCAGCGTACCACGATGTACACGTCCTACAGCAATACGACCTGTATATGCTGAATAGTCTAAAGAGGTGATTAACATTTGAGGAGTTCCCTCCAACTGCTTCGGTGCCGGAATATGCTCAATAATAGCGTCCAACAACGGAACCAGGTTTTCTGTCGGGGTCTTCCAATCAGTACTCATCCAATTATTTTTGGCAGAACCATAGATAACGGGGAAATCCAACTGATCTTCTGTAGCATTCAGGCTGAACATCAAGTCGAATACCATTTCGTATACTTCTTCCGGACGGCAGTTGGGTTTATCCACCTTGTTCACTACAACTACAGGTTTCAATCCGATCTGTAATGCCTTTTGCAATACGAAGCGTGTCTGCGGCATCGGGCCTTCGAATGCGTCTACCAATAAGATACATCCATCAGCCATATTGAGTACACGTTCTACTTCGCCACCGAAGTCGGCGTGTCCCGGAGTATCAATAATATTGATTTTTGTTCCTTTGTAGTTAATTGAAACGTTCTTTGAAAGGATAGTTATCCCTCTTTCGCGTTCCAAGTCATTATTATCCAATACCAGTTCACCATTTGTCTGGTCGTTGCGGAACAAATGTCCCGCCAGCATCATCTTGTCCACCAAAGTCGTTTTTCCGTGGTCTACGTGGGCGATGATCGCAATGTTTCTAATGTCTTGCATACTATACCTATATATTTGGCTGCAAAGGTACGATTTTTATTCTAAAAAATATTTGGCTGTTAACGATTATTTTTTATCTTCCGTATCTTCTTTACTTTTAAATGTAGAGGGAGTGGTGCCATAGAAATCGACAAAATGCTTTCTGAAGGTGGAGATGTCATTATAACCAACCATCTCATGACAGGTATCATGACATCCGTTATTACAAGATCCGGTATTAAGTATAAAGGAGAATGTTATGAGCAGCCTGTTAGAAATCATGGATAAAAAATCATGCGGTAAATGGTATGCCTATGAACAGTCTGCTTTTTATTTGAGCCGGATGATGCTTGAGCTTTCTTTAGACCGTTATGTGATGGAAAATGCTTTGTGGCTGGCAAGGGCGGAAATTGATGTAAACCGGATTTCTTGGGATAAAGTTATCAGTCATAGCCAATCCGAATATGTATTGCACTATAGGTTCCATGAGTGGCTGGTTGAAATAAAATAGCGATAGTTTAAAAAGGGTCCAGTCCGAAATTCGTGAAGAAATGGTTTCGGACTGGGCACTTTTATTCATCGGATGGAGAGAAATCGGGTTTACAATTTCATTCAATGTCAGTTGGGCAGCCTTTGCTATAATGTTCGAAGATATGCTGAAAGATGCGACAGTAAAAGAGATAGAAGATTATTTTTAAAATAAATCGCTCTAATTCATTGTGATATAAAAGATAATGTCTATCTTTGCACCTGCTAAATGAAAATTTTATATATCAAAAAATCTAAGAATTATGTATTTAGATGCAGCTAAAAAACAAGAAATCTTTGAAAAGTACGGAAAGTCTAACACTGATACTGGCTCAGCTGAAGCGCAGATAGCTTTGTTTTCATACCGTATTTCTCACCTGACTGAGCACCTGAAGCTCAACAGAAAAGATTATAGCACTGAAAGAGCTTTGACAACTTTGGTAGGTAAACGCCGTGCGTTGTTGAACTACCTGAAGAACCGTGATATCGAAAGATATCGTGCTATTGTTAAAGCACTAGGATTACGTAAGTAATTCAATCTCTATTGAAAAGGACTTAAAGAAAAGCCGCTCTCTGAAAAGAAAGCGGCTTTTCTATTTTCTGTTATTACGTTTCTACTGTTCTGTTGTTGAGAATTACTCTTTAGTAGGATAATACAGATTATCTTTTGTCATGTGTTCCAATACTTCATGCAGATATTTGGCCGACTCCCATTTGGCCATAGGCAGGTCATGAAGCAAGTAGTTACCGCAATCTTTAGGGGCGGCTCCCGGAACTTCGCCTTCAAAATCGGCTACAAAGCGGAACGTTTCCTGCATCAGTTCTATAATATCTTCCGATTTTAAATCGCCTTTCATTAACAGGTAGTTACCGGTGAGGCATCCCATCGGTCCCCAGTAGACAATTTTGTCAGACCATATAGGGTGGTTACGCAGGTAGGTAGCGGCTAGATGCTCTATGGTATGCAAGGCTCCTTGCCCCAAAGCAGGTTCCCGGTTGGGTTCTTTCATGCGGATGTCAAAGGTTGTGACCGTTTCACCGCCCACTTCGTCTTTTCTGGATACATAGATACCGCGAAGCAAGCGGATATGGTCAATGGTAAAACTGGGTATTGTCTTCATATTATTCGTTTTTATAAATTAGCTGGTAATGAGGAAAGGAAGGTATGAGTGACCTCGAAGGAACGGTCGGCTATAGTCTCCCAAAAATTTGTGTATTGTTCCCAATGGTTGTCGGATCCCGGCGTATCGCTGATGATACGGAAACTGATGAACGGTACCTTATATATATAACAGATTTGGGCGATGGCTCCCGATTCCATATCTACTGCCAGCCCTTCGTGGAACTTTTCTTTAATGTCGTTCAGTTCGGAACGGTCGGTGATGAATTTGTCTCCGCTGCATATCAGACCTTCATGAATGGCGGTCGGAGTATCCAGTGACATGGCGCAATCAAACAATGTGGCATTACCTTCGAATCGGGCGGGAAGTCCTTGTATCTGTCCGTACATATTGCCTTCTCCACACCATACATCATGATATACAATTTGTCGGCTCACCACAACATCCATTATTTTCAGGCAGCTGTCTATGCCTCCTGCTACACCGGTGCTGATGACACAGTCGGGTTGGAAGGTACGGATCAGTTCTACAGTACCGGCAGCAGCGTTCACTTTACCTATTCCGCATTTCATCAGGATAATGGTATTATTTCTAATGCTGCCTTCAGTATATTGGAAAGGACCTTCGGTGTATTCTTTCTTGTTTTCGAGCAGTTGCGCTACTTGTTTCTGCTCGGAACTCATGGCTGTTATAATTCCTATTTTCATAATTCAACTTTATTTATGGCTGCAAATGTACGCATTTTATCAGAGTATATCGTATCTTTGCAACGTGAAGTTACGAAAAGAGTGTAATTTATTGGAAATGAGCGTAGGTTAATTGCTCTTGATAGTAATAGGTTACGATTTAGTTAGTTATCTACTGCATTATCCTTCTGCGCGTTGCGTAACCTTCAAAGAACTCTTCGTATGCAAAAGTAGCTATTTAATTCGAGATTTTGATATAAACTCCCGTTTTTTATCCCATCATTCATAAGATTTTTCCGTAAAAGCGATATTATCCGTCGGAACACCATTGCCCAAAACGAGTTTTGAACAAACGTGTGCCGACTACCGCATAGCCGGAGAAAAGGGCATTGCCTCACGCCTAAACAATGTTTAGACTGATGATGCAATGCCCCTTTCTTTTGTGGCTATGCCAAGAGGTGCTTTTACGGGTTTTCAGATGATTTTCTTTTTCGCAGTCCATTTGTGCCGGAAGCGGAAAGGATGCTGGGGTTGACCGCAAGGATGTAGGCCATCGTCATGAACGTGGTGACACCGGCGATGATCTCGGTTTTGACCGTTGTTCCATTTTCCCGCAGCTTGAATGTGTTTTCCATCAGCTTGCTAAACTTTTCCATAGTTTTCTCTCCTTTTGAATTTTGTAGGCGGAAATGTCGCCTCATAATATGGAAACATCCTAAATGTTACAATATTATCAAGTAGAATGCAAGAAAGAAACGAAAAGAATCTGAAAATTTCTTGTCGAAATTTTTAATTTTTCTATAGACAAATGTCATGATTTCTTTTATGATAAAAAAGGTGTCTTGTAAAATCTGCGTTAAGGAAATGTAAAATATTGAGACCAAAACACGAAAATGCTTTGACAGGGATTTTGAAAAGACATCAGAAAAAGACAAGGAAGAAAAAAGAATATGAGTGTAATAGTGTCTTTGATGGGCGGTCTGGGCTTCTTCTTATATGGAATGAAGCTGATGAGTGAAGGACTGCAGAAGGTTGCCGGATCCAAGATGAGAAGCATTCTGGAGGTATTTACGAAGAACCGTGTGATCGGTCTTCTGGTCGGTATTTTCTTTACCGCGCTGATTCAGTCCTCCAACGCTACAACCGTTATGGTGGTCAGCTTCGTAAACTCCGGTCTGATGAAACTGGCACAGGCTCCTGGAATTATCCTCGGAGCAAACATCGGTACGACAGTTACCGGACAGCTGATTGCGTTTGACCTTGCGGATATCGCGCCGCTGTTTGTCATCATCGGTGTTCTGATGGTTATGTTCGTAAAGAACAATCTGACGATCAGCCGTCTCGGCGAGGTTATCTTGGGATTTGGTATTCTGTTTATGGGTATCTCCGGTATCTCAGGAGCCCTGAACGAAGCAAAAGAGATCCTGGCATATGAACTGACCAAGCTGGTTCACAGTGAGGAAGAAGCAAAGAAAGCAGCCGAAGAAGCCCGTAAGAAAGCCGAAGAGGCTATGCGTATCTTAGAAGAAGCAAAGAAGGCGGAAGAGGCAGCACTAAAGGCAGCTGAGGAAGCTCGTAAGAAGGCAGAGGCAGATGCAAAGAAGGCAGCGGAAGAAGCCGCAAAGGCAAAGGCTGAGGAAGAGAAACGCAAGAAGGCTGAAGAAGAAGCAAAGAAGAAGGCAGAGGCGGAAGCAAAGAAGAAAGCCGAAGAGGAAGCAAAGAAGAAGGCAGCGGAAGAACTTGCTGCAAAGGCAGAAGAAGAGGCTCGCAAGAAGGCAGCCGAGGAAGCTGCAAAGGCAGAGGCGGAAGCAAAGGCGAAGGCTGAGGAAGCCCGCAAGATCTTAGAGGCTGCAAAGAAGGCCGAAGAGGAAGCGCTGAAGGCGGCAGAGCAGGCAGACAGCATTCAGATCGACCTGACACAGCCAGCGGAGGAAGGAAAACTTCCACTTGCTGCATCTTACCTTGAAAAGTATACAAAGATGGAGAAATCCGGAAAGAGTCTCGTGGATACATTCAATGCCATTACTGTTGATCAGGAGAATCGTAACGTATGTATGATGGGTGATCACGGATTTGGTCTGACCAGTGTCGGAGAAGATTTCGCAAGAAGCTTCTACGATATGGGAATCTGCAAGGCGAAGACGATCGCGAAGATCAAGGCACAGGCATTGAACAAGGTTAAACTTGCAGATGCAATGTCAAAGCTTGCCGGTGGATGTATGGTTGTTGAAAATGCAGGTCTGATCGCACCAGATAAGATGACAGAGCTGATGAAACTTACAGCCAAGGATGTAAACGATGTTGTTGTGATTCTGACAGGTGCGACTGAGTCTATCAACCGCTTGTTTGGAGCGACTGGAGATGCCAAGGATAAGTTTACACACCAGATCAATATGGAAGGCATTTCTACACAGGATATGCTTGCGATTGCAAAGGGATATTTCAAACAGCAGGGCTTTAAGACAGATGATTCTGTAGAAGGCACTGTAAAGAATCTCCTGATGGCAATGGAGTCTGGAAATATTGATCGTATGCTCAAGGCTTGCGATGAGGCAATGCTCAAATGTGACGATCGTGAGAAGGCAAAAGGTTCCAGCCGGAAATATTTACTAAGTGAAGATTTTAAATAATCGTTGAAAAAATCAGAGCCGATGCTTATAATTTAAGCATCGGCTTTTTACGTGATAAGCCAATAGACGGGATGATAAATAAGAAACCAGAAGATAAGAGGTATAAAACGTGGTAAATATAGATATCGGTATAGACCTTGGAACATCGAATACGGTCATATACATAAAAGATAAAGGAATCGTAGTCAACCAGCCATCGGTGGTTGCATATGAGGCTAAAAGTAAAAAGATCATTGCGGTTGGAAATAAAGCCAAAAAGATGCTTGGAAAGACACCGGAGGATATTGAGGTGACACGTCCGATCCGGAATGGTGTTATCTCCGATTATATTATGACGGAGCGTATGCTCAAGATCTATGTGAAGTCAGCGATTGCAAAACGAAAGATCTGGGGCAAACCAAACATCTGCGTCTGTGTGCCAAGTGGTGTCACGGACGTACAGCGGCGTGCAGCGTGTGATGCAGTATACCGTACCGGTGCAAAGAATGTGTATGTGCTTGAGGAACCATTTGCGGCAGCCATCGGTGCAGGTGTGGATATTGAGTCGGCAGTTGGTGCGATGGTTGTGGATATCGGTGCGGGAACGACGGATATTGCAATCGTAGCAAGAGGCGGTGTGCAGCATAGCAGTTCCATCAAGATTGGTGGCGATGATTTCGATGAGGCAATCATCCGTTATATGCGGAAACGTCATAATGTGCTGCTGGGCGAAAGCTCTGCCGAACAGTTGAAGAAGGACATTGGTTCTGTGTATCCGCGGGAACAGGATGCGATCGGGTATGCACGTGGAAAGGAACTGGTGCGCGGACTTCCAACGAAGATGGCAGTCAAATCCTCTGAGATGATCGAGGCGTGTCAGGAGGAGACAGATCAGATCTTGGATTCCGTTCGGGAGATGTTGGAGGCGGCACCACCGGAACTGGTTTCCGATATATCCGAGCATGGTATTATCCTTGCCGGAGGCGGAAGCAAGATATTTGGTATGGACAAGCTTATTATGGATAAGATTGGTGTCCCGGTTGTGAACATCAAGAATCCGGATCAGGTTGTTGCGACAGGTGCAGGAACAGCCCATTATTATATCAAGGACGGAAGAACCTTGGAAGAGTAAGAGACAGGATAGAAATACGTGGAAAATAAGAAGAAAACATTGCGTGAACATGGTGTGGAATATACATATGATGAGCGGTTCCTCCCACTCACGCAGAAGGAAATGCAATTAAAGGGCTGGGAACAGCCGGACTTTGTCTATGTGATCGGAGATGCCTATGTGGATCATCCATCTTTTGGACCGGCGATCATCAGCCGTGTGTTAGAGGCACATGGATATAAAGTGGCAATCATTTCACAGCCAGACTGGAAGGATGAAAATTCGATTGCGATTTATGGCAGGCCGAAGCTTGCCTTTTTGGTGTGCGCCGGAAATATGGATTCAATGGTGAACCATTATACTGTTTCCAAGAAAAGACGGCATACAGATGCATACACCCCGGGTGGCGAGATGGGAAAACGACCAGATTATGCGACAATCGTTTACTGCAATCTGATCCGGAAGAAATACAAGGATGCGGCAATTGTGGCAGGCGGTATCGAAGCAAGTCTGCGCCGGCTGGCACATTATGATTACTGGTCCAATAAGTTGAAACATTCGATTCTCGTTGATGCACAGGCGGATATTGTGATCTATGGTATGGGTGAGCATGCCATTGTGGAGATCGCGGATGCGCTGCAAAGCGGCATCGACATCAAAGACTTAAGTTTTATTCATGGAACGGTCTACAAAGCAAGAAATCTGGAACATCTGTATGAAGACTATATTGAGCTTCCGTCGTATGACGCGTTGCAGGAAGACAAATTAAATTACGCGCGAAGCTTTAAAATCCAATATGATAACACAGATCATATCACCGCGAAGATTCTGGTAGAAAAATATAAGGATTATCAATATGTGATCCAGAATCCACCGGCGGAACCACTGATGGAGCAGGAGATGGACGAGGTGTATGCGCTTCCATATACGAAGACCTATCATCCGATTTATGAGGCACAGGGTGGAATCCCTGCGATATCGGAGATCAAATTCTCGCTGGTCAGCAACCGGGGGTGCTTTGGCGGGTGCAGCTTCTGTGCGCTTACATTTCATCAGGGCCGGACATTGCAGACACGCAGTCATGCATCCATTATAGAAGAGGCAAAGGAAATGACGAAAGATCCGGAGTTTAAGGGCTATATCCATGATGTTGGCGGCCCGA
>OHUF01001016.1_pt1 | contig 10270 bp, 8 predicted proteins | sample 1579131 | NCBI WGS metagenome assembly OHUF01 (sample SAMEA3879553, study PRJEB24766) | human gut metagenome | biome: human-associated habitat; feature: feces | place: USA | collected 1985/1987 | reverse complement strand
GGTGAAGAGGTAACTATCTATGCTGAAGGAGATGAAATCGTAGGTGATTATAGTGTAACCCATTATTATTGTATAGGGTTCTATCTAGATTCTGGAGCGGCCATCAAAACTTTCTCTGATACAAATCGCCTGCATAGTTATACTTTTACAGCAACGAAAGATATGGATATATCGGCGGACTGGAAAAAGTATGATTATTAAATAAGTATATTTCCCTATACGTAATTCATAAGAAACAAGGCTGTTCCATAAATGAGTTCAGCCTTGTTCCCTTTTGAAATTAATTATTAATTTGCAGTGACCAAAACCTCTGTTGTTGTACTGCTAACCGTACTTGGATATGAGGAACCTGACAGTCCAGACGGATATGAGTCTGAAACATTTATAAATGTCATAGGGAGTTTACTACTTGAAATCAAGATACTGGCTTCATGTTTTTGCCCTGGAGCAATACCTCCTCCATGATTAACCTTATATACAGAACCATCAGCACAAGAATAGGCATGATTTATTGATTGTATCGATACCGAGCTATTGTTTGGTATAGTGAATTTTATCGTAACTTTAGTGTCAATTACAGTGAATTTAGCTGTTAAAGTTCTGTTAGAATAGCAAGATGTAGTTGAGCAGTCGCTTACGGAAGAGAAAGGTACTGTATGTTGAACTGAATAGTTTTACAGGTTAATTATGGACAAGAACATGATCGGTAAGAATGCCGGTATCATCTGGAATTTGTTGAATAATGGTGAACGATGGGAGCATGAGGCTCTCAAGGCCGCATCAGGACTGTCAGACAGGGATCTGGATACCGCTATCGGCTGGCTGGCAAGAGAAGACAAGATTTTCTTTGAAACGGACACGATAAACCACAAGGAATATCTGTATCTCTCTTTGGATTTCTATTTCTGATTTGAGGTAAGGATTTGTTGTATTTCAATCAGACACTTGATGGGGATTTTCCTGTCACAGAAAAACATATACTGACGGAAAGATAAATGAAGCAAAGCGTTATTTTATTCTTTTCGTCATTGTCATTTACAGGATAGGTCTTTAAAAGTGGAGAAAAACATCAACGGGATGCCTTTCTCCACTTTTTTATTTTTTGCTCTATATCCGTAAGTTTAATGTGTTTTTTTTTGTAACGCTCCTTGCAGAAACGTTCCAATCATACGCCTTGTATATAATAGAAATATAGCTTCTGAGAAATTACTTCTTCAGCTTCGCTATAATTTCCTCAGCTACCTTTTTACCGGACATCAACATTCCTCCAAAGATCGGTCCCATACGCGGAGTGCCCGAAACGGCGGAAGCAGCCATACCGCAAACGTAAAGTCCCGGATAGATTTCCTTCGTACCGTTTACAACCTCTTCCTCTCCTGCAATTACATCCAGTGAACGTTCGCCAATTACACCACCGGTTTCGGTAGCCAGGCGACTGCCATTCTTGCGGGCTACGGTAGCGGCTATTTCGCTGTCATGGCCTGTTCCGTCTATTACTATCTTTGCAAGGATGTTCAGCGGGTCCACGTGCATACCTTCGCGCAATACAGGAGTCCAGTTTACCACTACTCCGCTTACCGTATTATTCTTGAAGATAACATCTTCTACGGAATAGCAGTTGAATACGGTGGCTCCGGCATGTACGGCATGATAAAGCAATGCAGAGGTACTCTCTACAGAGTCCATCACATATAAGCCGTCCTCATATTTCTCGTGGTTGATATTGAATTCCTTTACAATGTCAATCGCTTCTTCCTGAATCACAATCTGGTTGAACATCATGGCACCGCCCCACATACCGCCGCCGGGAGCAAGCTTACGGTCGAACTGCGCTACTTTCAATCCGGCCTTTGCCAGATAATAAGCGGCTACTATGCCCGATGGACCACCACCTACAATGGCAACGTCCAGATCAAGATTTCTCTCTAATTTTTCAAAATAGGTACTGATGATACCTTTGGATACTTTTGTTTCAATCATTTTCTTATAAGTTTAAAAAGTTATTCGTTCTCTGTATTTTCTATTTCTGCATCATAATCACAATCTTTCAGTCGTTGGCTGATGCGCATGGCACAGAAGTTGGGCCCGCACATCGTACAATATTCTCCGTCGATGTGGTGTCCTGCACGGTAATATTGCAAGGCGCGTTCCGGATCGAGACTCAGATTGAACTGGTCTTTCCAGCGGAATTCATAGCGGGCTTTGCTTAAGGCATCGTCACGTACTTCGGCACCCGGATGGCCTTTGGCAAGGTCTGCGGCGTGTGCGGCAATTTTGTAAGTTACCACTCCTATGCGTACATCTTCTTTCTGCGGTAATGCAAGATGTTCTTTGGGGGTCACATAGCAAAGCATCGCTGTTCCGTACCAACCGATTTGTGCTGCGCCAATGGCACTTGTGATGTGATCATATCCCGGTGCAATATCTGTAACCAGCGGACCGAGAGTATAGAACGGTGCTCCGTGGCATTTCTCAATCTGCCGGTCCATATTTTCCCTGATCTTATGCATGGGTACGTGTCCCGGACCTTCGATGAATGCCTGTACATTTTTTGCCCAGGCGCGTTCTACCAGTTCTCCCATCGTATCCAGTTCCGCAAACTGTGCCCGGTCGTTCGCATCACGGATAGCTCCCGGACGCAAACCGTCGCCTAATGAAAGTGCCACATCATATTGTGCGCATATATCGCATATATCATCGAAATGCTCATACAGGAAACTCTCTTTCTGATGGATTTTACACCATTGGGAGATAATGCTTCCTCCCCGGCTCACCATTCCGCAAAGGCGGTCATTGGCATAATGAATATTCTTCAGGCGGATACCACAGTGGATTGTAAAATAATCTACCCCTTGCTCACATTGTTCGATCAGTGTATCTTTAAATAGTTCCCAGGTAAGGTTTTCCGCCTTTCCGTGTACTTTCTCCATCGCCTGATACATGGGAACAGTACCTACCGGAACAGGACAATTTCGGATAATCCATTCCCGTGTCTCGTGAATATTTTCTCCTGTAGATAAGTCCATCAGCGTATCTCCACCCCATTTGCAACTCCAGACAGCCTTTTCCACTTCTTCTTCAATCGTGGAAGAGGTAGCTGAATTTCCGATATTCGTATTAATCTTTACGAGGAACTTTGAACCGATAATCATAGGTTCAGCTTCGGGATGGTTGATGTTGGCGGGTAAGGCGGCACGTCCTGCCGCAATTTCATCACGCACAAACTCCGGTGTGATGTAAGTTTCTATACCCAACTGTTGGCAGTTCATATTCTCACGGATGGCTACATATTCCATTTCCGGTGTAACTATGCCGGCTTTGGCGTATGCCATTTGTGTGATGGCCTTTCCGGCTTTGGCACGATAGGGCAGGGCGATGTGTTCAAAGCGCAGGTGGTCCAGACTTTTATCGTCACGGCGCATCTTTCCGTATTCTGAGGTAATGGAGGGCAGTTTTTCCACGTCTCCCCGTCCAATAATCCAGCTTTCGCGCATACGGGGAAGTCCTTTTTTCAGATCGATTTCCATATTGGGATCACTGAACGGACCACTGGTGTCATAAATATAAACAGGAGCATTGGGCGTTGTTACCTTTTCACCGTTCACTATGTTCACAGTAGGAGTCAGGTTTACTTTCTGCATTCCTACTTTGATGTATGGGAATAGGGTTCCTTGCATATATGCCTTTTCTGCATGAGCGTATGCTTTTTTATCTTGCTTTTTGTCTATCATATTTCTGTTTAATCTAAGAATGAAGTTAAAGGGGATGAGGCGGATGCGATCAAGTTCTGTCCTACCGCTCCTAAGCCTGCTTCATAAGCGCGGCGTCCGGCAATGACAGCTTCCTTGAAGGCCATTGCCATTTCTACCGGCTGGCCGGCTACTGCGATGGCTGTATTGACCAGACAGGCGTCCGCACCCATTTCCATCGCTTCGGTGGCATGGCTGGGGGCACCTATTCCGGCGTCTACTACCACAGGAACGGAAGCTTGTTCGATAATGATGCGCAGGAAGTCACGTGTCTGCAAGCCTTTGTTTGTCCCGATGGGGGCGGCAAGCGGCATGACGGTTGCTGCTCCTGCCTCTTCCAGCCGTTTGCACAATGTAGGATCTGCCTGGCAATAGGGCAATACGACGAAACCTAGTTTGACCAGTTCCTCGGTTGCTTTCAATGTTTCGGTAGAATCTGGCAACAAGTAGCGCGGATCGGGATGAATTTCCAGTTTCAGCCAGTTGGTGCCAAAGGCCTCGCGGGCCATTTGTGCAGCAAAGACGGCTTCTTCGGCTGTGCGCACACCGGAGGTATTGGGCAATAGCTGTATGTGGGGGTGAATGATATGTTTCAGCATATCATCTTCCTTATCGTCCAGTTCAATGCGTTTCATGGCTACGGTTACCATTTCACATCCTGATGCCAGAATGGCTTCTTCCATTACGGTGTTTGAATTGAATTTACCGGTTCCCAGGAATAAACGGGAATTAAATTCTTTTCCAGCTATAATCAGTTTTTTCATTGTATTTTGTGATTTTATTATAAATTCATGATTCGTTTAGTTTCCGCTACCGGGTCTTTCGCCCGGAGTATGGTTCCGCTCAAGGCAATACCGGTGATTCCCGTTTCCATGATGGAAGGGATATCTTCCAAAGTAATTCCCCCGATAGCAACGATGGGCAAATGGATATTTGCCTCTTTCATTTGCAGAATAATGGAACGGTAACCTTCCAGTCCCAGCACTGGAGAGAGATCCTTTTTTGTAGTAGTAAAACGGAACGGGCCACAGCCGATATAGTCAGCTCCGGCTTTGTAATGCATCTTTACATCGTCAAATGTATTGGCGGTGCCTCCGATAATGAATTCTTTTCCTAATATTCCCCGTGCTTCGGCTACGGGCATGTCCTTTTTTCCTAAATGCACTCCGTCAGCATGAATTTTCTTAACTAACTCCACGTGGTCGTCTATGATAAATGTCGCTCCATAGTCTTTGCATAAGCCTTGCAGGCGTATGGCTTCCCGTTCCACTTCGTCAACGGGAGTGTCTTTCATGCGTAGCTGGATCCAGCGGCAACCGCCTTCCAAGGCCATGCGTGCGGAATCATAATAGGAATATGTGTCGGTGAAGTGAGTGATGAATTGAAGTTCCACGGTCTTATCCTCCACATGCAGCTTTAATGACTACCAGACTGTCATTGGGGTGTAACACACATTTCTCCCACTCTATACGGGGAACCATCCGGTTGTTTACCGCTATGGCGATACCTTTCTCAGGAAGTGCCAGAAAGGTGGAAAGTTCGGCTACGGTGCATCCGTCCTTTACTTCGGTTTCTTTGCTGTTTACTGTCAGTTTCATACTATATCAGTTTATGAATTTACTTGTAAATACAAAGAGTTGCTTTTTGACCGGATGGTATGAGGTAAGAAGTAACAATCCCTTCGGCGGTACTAACCGCATCAGGTTCACAGGGTATAATCTCAGCCCGTCCGCTGTTTACGTGGGGCACCCCTTTGTTTTACGATGGCAAAGATATGGGAAAGAAATGAATAATGCTACAACAGACTGCTTTATTTTTTGTGGAAGAATGTTTTTTTATGATTATCTTGCATTATGCTTGTTTATTCTTGTAAAAGGATGAATGCATATCTGCTGTATCTTTGCATCTTAAAGCAGATTGCCCCGCTCCCTGAATGAATAGGGTGCGAGGCAGCTTTATTATGATGTATAGTTAAGGGTTCTTTTATAGACGTTTTTCTACTACATCCCAGTCAATGATTTCCCATAACTTGTTCACATGATCTGCACGGCGGTTCTGGTAATCCAAATAGTAAGCATGTTCCCATACATCGAAACCCAGCAATGGTTTCAGGCCTGCACGCCACGGGTTGCTTCCATTTGGCTCTTTGGTGATATGTAGTTTTCCTTGCTTGTCTATAGAAAGCCAAGCCCAGCCCGAACCAAACAGTTCTGTGGAAGCGGCGTTGAATTCTTTCTTGAAGTTTTCAAAGCTTCCGAAGTCCCGGTTGATGGCTTCTGCCAATTTGCCGGACGGTTCATGCTTGTTGGGTTTGGGGGTGAACTGAAGGAAATATAATGTATGGTTCAATACTTGTCCGGCGTTGTTGAATATCGCTCCGTCGGGAGCTGATGCAACAATTTCCTCTACGGTCTTTCCTTCAAATTCTGTACTCGGAGCCAAAGAGTTCAAATTGTTTACGTATGTTTGTAAGTGCTTGCCATAATGGTAGTCTATAGTAGCCTGACTGATTACAGGTTCGAGTCCGTTGTTTGCATACGGGAGTTTGGGCATTTCGTAAGTCATAACTAATGAAATTAAAGTGGTTAATAATATATTCATTTTTAGTCGAGGTTTTAATTAAACTTCTATCATAATAACATTATTGAGCATAGAATTGTTCTGATAAACTCAAACTTTCTCTATCTTTGCGGGCGAAAGGTGAAATTTATGACGAATTATTTAGAAGAATTGAATGAAAGTCAGCGCAATGCGGTGCTTTACAACGAAGGTCCCTCTTTGGTGATAGCCGGAGCAGGTTCGGGGAAGACACGCGTACTGACTTATAAAATAGCTTATTTACTGGAGCGGGGATATACTCCTTGGTCTATTCTGGCATTGACTTTTACCAATAAGGCTGCTCGTGAAATGAAAGAGCGTATAGCCCGTCAGGTGGGCGATCAGGCACGCTATTTATGGATGGGGACGTTTCATTCCATTTTTTCGCGTATCCTGCGGTGTGAGTCGCAATCCATCGGCTTTACCTCTAATTTTACCATCTATGATTCTTCGGATTCGAAGAGCTTGATCAAGTCTATTGTAAAAGAAATGCAACTGGACGATAAGACCTATAAGCCGGGGTTGATACAGGCGCGTATCAGCAATGCGAAAAATCACTTGGTTTTTCCCGATGCATACGCTTCGAATGCAGAACTTTATCAGTATGATGTGAATGCCAAAGTACCTGCCACTCGTGATATTTACCGACGGTACTGGGAACGTTGCCGCCAGAGCGATGCGATGGATTTTGATGATTTGCTGGTCTATACTTATCTGTTATTCCGGGATTATCCCGAGATTTGCCGCAAGTATGCGGAGCAGTTCCGTTATGTGCTGGTGGATGAGTACCAGGATACCAACTTCGCACAACACAGCATTGTGCTTCAGCTTACCCGGGAGCATCAGCGTGTATGCGTGGTGGGGGATGATGCGCAGAGTATCTATTCCTTCCGAGGGGCGAATATTGACAATATATTGAAATTTACCCAACTGTATAAGGGAGCCAAGCTTTTTAAATTGGAGCAGAACTATCGTTCTACCCAGACCATTGTATGTGCGGCAAACAGCCTGATAGAGAAAAATAGCGAGCAGATAAGGAAAGAAGTATTTTCGGAAAAAGCGAAAGGGGAACCTATCGGAGTTTTCAATGCCTACAGTGATGTGGAGGAAGGGGAGATTGTGGCCAACCAGATGGTGAAACTACGCTCGCGGGAACATTATTCTTATAATGATTTTGCTATTTTATATCGTACAAACGCCCAGAGCCGTATTTTCGAGGAGGCTTTGCGGAAACGTAGTCTGCCTTATAAAATTTACGGAGGGCTTTCTTTTTATCAACGCAAGGAGATTAAAGACGTTATATCTTACTTCCGTCTGGCGGTAAATCCGAATGATGAGGAGGCTTTTAAGCGGGTGTTGAATTATCCGGCGCGAGGAATCGGGGATACTACGTTGAACAAGGTCATTGATGCGGCTGCACAGCATCATGTCAGTCTTTGGATGGTTTTGGAAGAGCCGTTGGCATACGGCTTGAATATTAACAAGGGTATGCATACTAAATTACAGGGGTTTCGTGAACTGGTAGAAAGTTTTATAGTGGAGGTCCCGAAGAAGAATGCATACGAATTGGGAGCAATGATTGTTCGTCAATCCGGCATTATGAATGAGATTTATCAGAGCAATGATCCTGAAAATCTGAGCCGTCAGGAGAATATTGAAGAACTGATAAACGGTATGCACGATTTTTGTGCAACCCGTGAAGAAGAAGGGAATGAAAACATCCTGTTGACGGATTTTCTGTCGGAGGTTTCTCTGTTGACAGACCAGGATAACGAGAAAGAGGGGGATGCCGAGAAGATTACCTTGATGACCATTCACTCTGCTAAAGGCTTGGAGTTTAAAAACGTCTTTGTAGTTGGGATGGAAGAGAACTTGTTTCCCAGTGCTTTGTCACTCAATTCGTATAAGGAGCTGGAAGAGGAGCGCCGCTTGTTTTATGTGGCGATTACACGTGCCGAAGAGCATTGCTATTTGTCTTTTGCCAAGAGTCGGTTTAAATATGGAAAGATGGAGTTCAGTAGCCCTAGCCGTTTCTTGAAAGATATTGATGTACATTTCCTGAAGTTGCCTCAGGAGGAACAGATGGCCCGGAGAATAGACGAGAGAGCCAGCCGTTTCTGTCGTGAGCAAAATGAACGTGCGGCTCGTTCCTTGTTTGACGAACCTGCTTCTCAGTCTTCTTACGGGCGTTCTTCATCGAACATCTCTGGTGGTCAGAAAACATTTTTAGTTGGAGAAAGACCGAAAGTTGAGATTATTCGTCCCAGTATACCACGTAATTTGACCAAGGTTGGTCCGGAAACGGTCTCAAAGCCGTCCGCAGCGAGAAACTTGTCGGTGAATGTACAGGCAGGGCAGGTGATAGAGCATGAGCGTTTTGGAATAGGCGATGTGATAAAGGTGGAAGGAATTGGTGAGAACAGCAAAGCGACTGTCCGTTTCCGGAATGCCGGAGAAAAACAATTATTACTGAAATTTGCCCGATTCAAAGTTGTGGAATAGAATAAATATTTTAATAGAATTCTGATACAAAAATGATAGATATCCATAAAGTACCTTCTCCATGCTATGTAATGGATGAAGCATTGCTCAGAAAGAATCTGAGTTTGATAAAGAGTGTGGCAGACCGAGCCGGAGTTGAGATCATCTTGGCTTTCAAGTCTTTTGCCATGTGGAAATCATTCCCCATTTTCAGGGAATACATTCGTTATACTACAGCCAGTTCCGTATATGAAGCCCGTTTGGCGTATGAAGAATTTGGCAGTAAGGCCCATACTTATTCTCCGGCGTATACGGATACTGATTTTCCGGTTATCATGCGATGCAGCAGTCATATAACCTTTAATTCTTTCAGTCAGTTCCGGCGTTTTTATCCTATGGTTGAGGCCTTTGGAGAAAAGATAACCTGTGGTATCCGCATCAATCCTGAATATTCGGAAGTAGAGGTGGAACTTTATAATCCTTGTGCTCCCGGTACGCGTTTTGGGGTGACGGCCGATTTGCTTCCTGAAACTTTACCGGAGGGCATCGAGGGCTTCCATTGTCATTGTCATTGTGAATCCAGTTCTTATGAATTAGAGCATACTTTGCAGCACATAGAAGAGAAGTTTGCTTCTTGGTTCCCACAAATAAAATGGTTGAATTTGGGAGGGGGACACTTGATAACACGTAAAGATTATGATACGGAGCATCTTATTTCTTTATTAAAAAACTTGAAAGCCCGTTATCCTCATTTGGAGATTATTTTAGAACCGGGTTCGGCTTTTACTTGGCAGACCGGACCTTTGGTAGCTTCTGTTGTCGATATAGTGGAAAACCGGGGGATAAAAACCGCGATTTTGGACGTTAGCTTTACTTGTCACATGCCCGATTGTCTTGAAATGCCTTATCAGCCGGCAGTGCGTGGTGCCAAAACTTTACCAGTCGATGCGATAAAAACAGCTTTAACGGAAGAGAATGTTTACCGTTTGGGTGGAAACAGTTGCTTAAGTGGCGACTATATGGGTAGCTGGTGTTTTGACCATCCGTTACAGATAGGAGAACGCATTGTTTTGGAAGATATGATTCATTACACTATGGTAAAAACAAACATGTTTAATGGAATCCATCACCCTTCTATTGCTATTTGGCATACAGATAATACATTGGAAGTATATAAAGACTTCCGATATGAGGATTATCGTGACCGTATGTCTTGATAGTAAGTAAAAAAAACTTTTGTTTTATATTGACTATGAGGAGTTTGATGAAATAATGTAATAAAAGTACTATAAAAAGTATAGAAAATTTTTGGAAGTTTAGAAAAAAGCACTACCTTTGCATCCGCAATCGGGAAACAGCTGGGAAATAGTTAAAACCGAAAGCGGAAATTGCGGAAATAGCTCAGTTGGTAGAGCATAACCTTGCCAAGGTTAGGGTCGCGA
>OHUF01001014.1_pt1 | contig 10276 bp, 10 predicted proteins | sample 1579131 | NCBI WGS metagenome assembly OHUF01 (sample SAMEA3879553, study PRJEB24766) | human gut metagenome | biome: human-associated habitat; feature: feces | place: USA | collected 1985/1987 | reverse complement strand
GGAAGATGCCGTAAGCAACTACACCGCCGGTCTGACTTCTGTTACAATTCCGCAGGCAGTTACTGCGATCCAGTCATATGCCTTTTATCACACTGCCATTGCAGAAGTCACGGTGCCTGCCAGCGTGAAAACATGGGGAAAGTATGTTTTCAGCGGCTGTGCAAAGCTGAAGACTGCTCGTGTTGCGTGTGATTCCATTGGTGCTTTTGCGTTTACAAGATGTACAGCATTGTCCAGCCTTACCATTTCTGCGAATTGCAGAACCTTTGGGGGAAATATGCTGACATACTGTGAAAGTCTAACAGCCATCACATATGAAGGAACGATCGCTCAGTGGAACGCCATCACCAAACCGGTCAACTGGATGTCCTCCGGAAAGCATTCCTACAACAATTATCTGAAAAAGATCCAGTGTGTAGATGGCTATCTGGAATATGATACAGAAACCCATACATGGAACGAGGTGAAAAACGGATGATGAAATTCTTAGTGAAACAGCAAAAAATCGAAGTGCTGGAGCGAGAGGTCATTGCTTCTGACCAGATCGCATTTGTTTCGGTGAAGTTCGTGTTTGATGGGGCTTGGAAAACGCTGCACAAGGTGGTACAGTTCACGCAGTGTGAGGAAACATACAACTTGGTACTTGGCACAGAGGGAACGACTTGCTTGCTGCCTGCCGAACTGCATCCCGGTGCGGTGAAAATGAGTTTGTTTGGCTACGATGCAGAAAGCAATACTACACTGCGTGCGACAACCGTACCAGTAACTCTTCACATTCGACCATCTGGGTTTGTCGCAGATGGGGATACGCCAATTCCGCCGACTCCGGATCTGTATACGCAGCTTTTGAAAAAACTGGACGAAAAGGCTGCTGGACTTCAAAATGGAAAAGATGGATTTTCCCCAAAAGTAAAGGCGGAGCAAATGGAGTCGGGTGTTGTAATTACCATTGTCGATGCCGATGGTGAAACTTCTGCAACGCTTCATAATGGTGCAGACGGAAAAAAAGGGACAGACGGTAAATCTGCATATCAAATTGCGGTAGAACAAGGTTATCAAGGCTCTGAATCAGACTGGCTCTCTTCCTTGAAAGGTGAAAAAGGTGATACTGGTGAGCGTGGTGAAAAGGGCGACACCGGTGCAGACGGGAAAGATGGATTTTCCCCCATTGCTGCTGTGGCGAAAGACGGCAGTGTTATCACGATCACCATTACAGATAAAAATGGTACAACTACAGTGACATTAACAGAGGGTGCAGCCGTAGACCTTACACCCTATGCTAAGGTTACTTATGTGGATGAAAAAGTGCAGGAATTGTCCGACAGTCTGACGTATACCTTGCAGGAGCACACACTTTCCATCACACATCTGGAAGATAAATCGCATACCCACGAAAATCAATCCGCATTGGATCAGATCACTGCCGCTAAAATCGCACAATGGGATGGTTTCGGCACACAAATCAATGGGCTTAGCACAAAGGTTACAGTCTATTCAGAAAAGACAGAACGTACTTTGGAGAGCCTGCAAAAGCAAATCGATAATCTGACAAGCGGCAGAAATTACACCGTCCTGTTTCAGTCCGGGCAGAATGCCATTTCGACCTATGCATCAAATCTCAGTATGATTCTGGACGGCAGGTATCAGACAATGGCGGATTTCCTGACTGCTTATCCGCAGTTTTGCAGTGCAGAAAATGATTTCATGTTGTCCTACTCGCAAACGTGTTTTAACTGGGATAAGTCGGTCTTGACCGTTTGTGCAAAGCCTCTGTCTCTGACGAAAAATGCGGAAATCGTGATGTCCTATCAGTCGGGTTCCAGCGAAGCCGGAAGCCTGTATCTGGTGCAGAAACCGCAGAAGATCGACATTCCTATTGGTGTGTATGTGAACACAGAGATCGATGCAAATCGTGCGGTTTCTCTGGATTTCCAATGGCTGCAGTCGGAAACCTTTATCACCACCATCACAGAATGCACCGGCATTTCTGACGGCGAATATTACCTTGCCTGGGTGGGCAGAAGCAACAATTCCCACCCGAAAATCCGATTCCTGAAAGTACTGGAGGACTAAAAATATGATGAAAGATACTATTTGCGTGGCTGTCGGCTTGGTCGGCGGCTTTTTTACTGCCATTTTTGGCGGCTGGGACTCTGCTCTGGTGACACTAGTCGTCTTTATGGCAATCGACTTTTTCACTGGCATCATCACCGCCATGATGAAAAAGTCCAAACACACAGAAAGCGGCGGACTTTCTTCCAAAGCTGGCTGGTTCGGTCTGGCGAAAAAAGTCTGCACCTTGATGCTGATCGTCGTTGCAGTTCGGATGGATATTCTGCTGAATACCAACTACATCCGGGATGCCGTTTGCATCAGTTTTTGTTTGAACGAACTGTTATCCATCATTGAAAATACAAGCTTAATGGGTATCCCCTACCCGCCTGCAATCAAAAAGGCAAACCGCCAGCAGGGAAAAAACAGTGCGGCATCCGGCAGTGCTGCGGAGAATGAGTAGGGAACGGAGGAAGCATGGACAAGATAAAGATTCTGAAAGTAGAGCCGGGGAAACCTCCCTGTGTGAAGGAGATTGCGAATGACTTTAAGGCAAGTCAGGAAGAGGTGGAGGGAGACATTGAGTGCGTTGGTTTTGGAGATGGATGTGTGGCAGTAATCAACGCTGAAGGAAAACTAAATGGAATGCAGCCGAACCGCAGGAATGGTGATGATATCATCTGCGGTCCATTTTTTATCTGCGGGGATACCCCGGACGGTGATTTCATTTCCCTGACGGAGCAGCAGATCGAAGAATATACAAGACGATTTGGAGAGATTGAGCAGTTTACAGGGCAGGAACCGGAACTGGAGCCACATATGACCATCCTCGCTTTTTAAGAAAGTGACAGGACAATGGAAAGGAAACGGCACAGACACCGCCGTGTGAGCCTGCGTGTGGCAACGTGTGACGTTATTCTGCAAAACTGGATAAAGTGACCGACTAGGCTGCATTCTGCCCTGTGTGAGCCGATTTGGAGAAATTAACAGAAAAACCGGAGTGCGGAGGCATCCAAGACTCCGAAAATGGGGATGAAACGGGGCTGTAAAACAGGGTCGAAAATAGTGCAGGTTAAAGGGGTTATGCCGCCCAAAGGCGGCTTAACCCGTGAAACACCCACCGGCAGAGCCGTTGGGCAGTTCTAAGCATGGCATAACTTTTTGGGAAGCTTCGGAAAGGTTATGCCATTTTTATTTTTGATACAGCGCAATCAGGCAGTAGAGGCCGGCAGAAGTTATGCCTTTTGCGGAAACAGGGAAAAAAGTCTATAGACAGAGGAAAAAGAAGGAGGAAATGAGTAGTCCCATGGGGTGAGGTGCGCACCACTACCAGAATGGGACGATGAAAGTATTGGAATTATTTGCAGGAACAAGGAGTATCGGGAAAGCCTTTGAACAACGGGGACATGAAGTATTCAGTGTGGAATGGTCGAAAGATTTTGAAAACATTGATCTGTATGAGGACATCAGCAAGGTGACGGCGGAGGATATCTTAAAACTTTTTGGAAAACCGGATGTCATCTGGGCGAGTCCTGACTGCGCTACTTTTAGTATTGCAGCGATCAGCCATCACAGAAAAAAGAATCCAGAGACAGGAAGTCTTGAACCGGTCAGTGCATATGCAAAATTCTGTGACAAGGTAGACAAACATGTGCTGGAACTCATTGAGCAGTTACAGCCAAAGTATTATTTTATAGAGAATCCAAGAGGCGGCATGCGCAAGATGGAATGGATGAAGAATCTGCCAAGATATACAGTGACCTATTGCCAGTATGGAGATAACAGAATGAAACCGACTGATATCTGGACGAATCATCCGAACCCTGGATTCCTGCCGATGTGTCATAACGGTGATCCATGCCATGTACCGGCACCGAGGGGAAGCAAGACAGGAACGCAGGGACTGAAAGGTTCGAGGGAGCGCAGTGTGATACCGCAGAAACTGTGTGAGCATATCGTAGATATTTGTGAGGAGGGATGAGATGAATACAAAAGCAATTTATACCGTTCACGAAAACGGGAAGGAACACTATTTCTTTTCGGAACATGCGGGAGGGTTCAGTTACCCTTTTGCAGTAGCTGATTTTCTGCATAGCTTAAAGGGTGTGTTGAATGATCCGATGTCACCACAAAAAGGATTATGTGCAGCACCAATGCTGGAACAGATGAAAGGCAATTATTTGTTCCCGGAAGAGATAGAAGGAAAGGAATTATTTACTGCGGTTAAAAAAGAGCAGATGTTTCAACTTGCAGTGAAAGAGCAGGAATCATTTGGAATTGAAATCGATATGGAACAGGATACGGTATCATTCCATTTCCGAGAGGGAGAGGAAGAACTGCAGGAATTTTGTGACATAGGGTTTCCAAGGCATGGAGAAACGGGAGAGTATAGCGGTGAAACATTTTATTATGCCGCAGATAATCTGAGAGTCCAAAATATGATGGATGGAATTGAAATGCCAATCAGTGCAGAAAATGAAGAAGCATACAGGAGCATGATATTAAAGGCTGTGCAGAAACAAACTGAGGAGCAGAGTACGGGAATGAGCCAGCAGATGTAAGTTAATTATGATTGAGAAAACAGCCATTTTTTGATATACTTTGCAGATAGGAAATGGCTGTAAAATCATAAAGGACGGTGTGCAGTTATGATGGATTTAGATGAAGTATACAATAGTACGATAAAAAAGACACAGTCTCTATTGGAAAGTAAAGGAATTGCGCTTTCACTACGAGAAATAAAAAAATTAGATACAATTAATTTATCTGGTTTTAGAAATGATGGGGAAAGATTGCTAAGGCTGGAACTAGCAGAAAAATATGGGGAGAACAAATTAGAACAGTCTTTGGGATATCAGATTTTATATCCATTTATAGATGAGGGGGTTATAAAAACAACAACGAAAAGAGATGAGGTATTTTATACTCATTTTTATGTAGCAAATAAAAGAGAGAATGATTTTGATCTTGTTATTTTTGAATACGATTTGTATAATGGCAAATTTTATTTAAGATATGGAATAGAGGCAGATGAAATACCAATCCGTAGGGAAGGGGATGGTATAAAGTGTGGAATAATTAGATATGGCTGTATGAAAAACTTTATTTTTGATGTTTTTTCTGAAGAAGAGTTGCACCAATATTATGATTCTATGGAATATTTGATTGTAAAAGAGTTTGCTGAGAAAGAGGAGAAACATAGTAGTAGTCAAACAGATATTATTTTGAATCAGGTAATCAGTACCTTTTCATCTATTAATTTCTTGTTGGAAAAAGATAAAAAATCTGTTGAATCAATAAGAAATGCACATCATGTAAAAATAGAAAACGATTTTACAGATGAGACAAGTCCAAAGCGAAAAATAATACATTTAGAGGGAGAAGTTCAAATTGAAGTGCTTCCGTCTTTTGAGGACAAAGAGGCAGTAGAAGAAAAAACAATTAAACGACGTACAAATGTTTGGATGGTATCTGGACATTTACGGCATTATAAAAGTGGAAAAGTAATATTTATTAGTTCATATCCCAAAGGTCCCGAAAGAGACAAAAAGAAACCTAAGAAAAAAGATTATGATTTACCACAGGAAGATGATGAGTAGGACATCTGCCAGAAATGGCAGGTGTTTTTCTTTGGCATTATGGAGCAAAATATAGAGTACAGGAATGAGCCAGCAGATGTAAGGAGATAGAGGAGAATGGAAAAAGTCAGAAAAGCATTTTACATTGAAGAAGAACTGCTGGGGCAGGTAGATGCCCTGTTACCACAGGCAGATGTGCGTTCACGAAACGAATTTGTCAATCAGGCACTGCGGTTTTATATCGGATATCTCACTTCGGAGAAAATAGAGAACTATATGCTGACAACCATCTCCTCCGTCATGCATGCAACGGTAAAGGACAGCGAGAACCGCATGGCTCGTGCAATGTATAAACTTGCAGTGGAAACTTCCAAGCTGTCCCATGTGATTGCATACAGCCATGGCGTGGATGAGCAGGCACTCGGAAAGCTGCAGGCAAAGTGTGCAGAAGAGGTGAAACGGATCAATGGAGCAGTGAGATTTGAGGATGCATATCAATATCAGCAGGGGGATCGTTTTTAAGAAATAATTTATTGAAATGCGGTAAGACTTACAGTATGATAAAAGAAAAGGAAGGAGTGGTGCATGATGACACAGATGAAGGAACGAGCAGTTGAGCTGATAGAACGTATTCCAGATGAAAAAATGTTTTATGTGATCAATATTCTTCAGAATCTTGAGGAAATGTCATCCAACAGACCTGCAGATAAGAAACAGGCAATGGAAGCACTCCAGAATGTGCTGAAGTTCAGCGGAAGATTACCGGAAGATTTTGACGCAGATAAGGAATTACAGGAGGCAAGGGAGGAAAAGTATGGTAATATTGGTTGACACAAATATTATTATAGATGCACTTGCCAATCGGGAACCATATGCTGATGATGCAAAAAGAATTATGGAAAAATGTGCGGCAAGGGAAATCACAGGAATACTTGCGGCACATAGCATACCAAACTTGTTTTATATTCTTAGAAAAAATTTCAGTCAGGAAGAAAGAAGATTTCTTCTGAAAAATTTATGTGAGATATTTCAGATTTCTGATTTGAATGAAAAGAAGATAGTAGCTGCATTGGAAAACAATGCATTTTCAGATTTTGAAGATGGTCTGCAGGAAGAATGTGCAGTTGAGGCCATGGCAGATTATATTGTTACACGAAATCCGGCTGATTTTAAGCATTCAAGAGTAAAAGTAATTCTCCCAGACGAGTTGTTGAGAGAGTTAGAAAAAAATTAATTATCAGAAGGGAATACAGGACCATTACTTCGGTAGTGGTCTTTTCTGTACTCTTAAAAGCTGTGAATTTATGAGGAGGAAACATAGTTGAAAGATTTTGAAGGGTTCATTAAGAACTATGCTACCAGAGATTTTATCTATTTTTTTGCGGAAAAATCTATCGAAATATATAAAAATCAAGTAGAAAAATTAGATGAACATTTGGTATGTAATATTACATTTCCTTTAAACATTATTCAGCATGGTTTTATACATAAGCAGGCAAAAGTTATGTTATCGGCATGGGATATTCCGAACATGGCATATCTTTCTATCACGAATGCTAATGATTACAGAAATGATATTATGACAGAACAATTAGCAGGAAGAGTGGTCAACCTGTACCGTGGGTATGAAAATAAGCACTCAGGAAGTGAATATATTGAAAATAATGGATTGCCTGGTATATTCAAATATTTGATGGGAATGTCATATGAACAATTTAAATATGCAAATCCGGCATGGATATATCAGAACTATAACCGCAATTACCATATGCTGATTGGTTCGCCTAATATTAACAGGAAAAAAATAGTTGATATCAATGTGATTACAAATGAATTATTTGGACTTACAGCAGAGGAATTGTTGGAAGTAGAATGTATTATCTGGTGGCTGTGTTCTATTCATCCAGATCCATTAAGCGCACCGGAAGCGTTATATAGAGAAAAAGAAAATAGCATTCTGACAAAGAAAAATCTGGAGCGGGTTATAAGTTATTATTCTGTGACTTATGAGCAAGTGAGAAACTCATCATTGGGAAAACAGATTTTTTACAACAAACCATTTGTGATTACGCAAAAGACAAAAGAAACGATTGCGGTCAGTTTCTATTTGGTACAGATGATGATAGCAGATGGATTGTACTGGCTGATTCGGGATTACTATCACAATAATCATTGGGGACAAAAATTTATAAATGCTTTTGGAGAGATGTTTGAGGATTACTTTGAAGAACTGGCAGGTTTATATCTGCCCAAGAATTCATGGCATAAGATTCCAGAGGAAAGAAAAAAGAGTGCAGATTATTATGTTGAAGTGGATGAAGCGGTATTTTTGTTTGAGTTAAAATCAGGATTACTTGGACTGGGAGCAAAACAGCAGGTGCCGGATGTTGGGCAGATTGATACATTTTATAACAGGAACATAAAAGAGGCATATGAGCAGTTGAAAGTATCAGAGCAGGAATATAGAGGGGAGAAACCAGTAATAAAGGTTTTTCTTTTGTATGAGAGTATGACTAATACGCAGATGATCATGGCTTCATTGCCGGAAATATTTGAGCAGGACCCAGAATGTTATATCATGACAATAGATGATCTGGAGATGCTTCTGGCTGCCTATAAAAAGGATAAGAGCAGATTTGATGCTGTTGTGAAAGCACTTGTTGAAAATAAAAGAGGAGGCAACGACTATAAGAGTGTTCTGGAAATATTGAATATATATCAGGCAGTTGGTGATATGCATTTTATTGAAGAAAGAGATTATTTCAAAAAAATAGTGGAAAAGCTGGAAAAGAAATTAGGGACACACCAATAAGGAGGACACCATGCCCAAACTTATCCTACGCTGCAACTACCTCAAAAACTCCCCGCCCGCACACCTTGCTAATTACATCAATTACATCGGCACCCGTGAGGGCGTGGAGAAGGTAGGCAGCACGACATCTTCACTGCCAGCCACCGACAGGCAGAAAAGTCTGATTGAAGATATTCTGGCGAAGATTCCAGATGCAAACCGGATGCATGAATATCACGATTATATCCAAAGACCGACCAGAGAAAATGCATCGGAGTTTATCACGCAGGCGTTGGAGAATAACCTTGACATCATAGCGAAAAAGAAAAATTACATGGATTATCTGGCAAACAGACCGGGAGTAGAAATCATAGGTACTCACGGTCTGTTTTCAAATGAGGGAGAACCAGTGGTGCTGTCCCGTGTGGCAGAAGAGGTGGCAAATCATCCCGGTGTGATCTGGACGAATGTCATCAGCCTGCGGAGGGAGGATGCCGAGCGGTTAGGCTATGACAGTGCCGCACAGTGGCAGGCATTACTAAGGAGCAGGGTGCAGTTGCTGTGTGAGAATTATAAGATAGACAGCCGGAACCTGAAATGGTATGCGGCGTTCCACAATGAATCCCATCATCCCCATGTGCATCTGGTGGTCTATTCTTCTGACCCGTCCGAGGGATACTTGACGGCAAAGGGAATCGATGCCATGCGTTCTGCATACGCACATGATATCTTCCGGCAGGAGTTTCTAAGCATCTATGAGAAGGCAACCGAACAGAGAAACCAGTTAAAAGAGCAGGCAGAAAAAAGTCTGCTTTTTTTGTTGCAGCAAATGCAGGAGGGAGTCTGCCATGACCCCAAAATTGCAGAACAGATGCAGCTTTTATCCAGACGGCTAAAAAATACCGGAGGGAAAAAGGTGTATGGATACTTGAAGGCAGATGTGAAAGCCATCGTAAATGACATTGTAGATGAACTGGCAAAGGAAGAGCGTGTGGCAGAATGCTATCAGGCATGGCTGAAAAGCAGGGAGGAGATACAGCATTACTATAAAGATTCGGAAATAGAGAGGATACCGCTGTCACAGCAGAAGGAGCTAAAGAGCATCAAAAACATGGTCATCCGTGAGGCAGTCCGTTTTGTAGAAGGGTATCTGTATCTGGAAGAAGCGGAAACAGGAATGGAACGGCTGGAAGAGATATCCGAACAGCAGACGGAAAACCTTGCCGCATTGCAGGGGGAGGACATGCCGGATATCCTGCCTGGACAGACGGAAATGGAAGAGCAGGAATCAGACAGGCAGGAAGAAGGGCAGGGGGAATCCATTTCTTATTTTGCCAGATGGACGGACCGGTATAAAGAAGCGAGGGAATATCTCTATGGCACGATGGAGACAGAATCGGATGAGGAGGCAGCCCATGAGATCATGATGGAGGAGGCAGAGCAGGGAAATGCGTATGCCATGCACGACATGGGAAAGATTTATGCACAGGGCATTGGATGTGAGGCAGACAAAGAAAAGGCAGATGTGTGGTACCAAAAAGCATTAGCGGCAATGCATTATGTAGAGCAGAAGAAAAAGAATACCTATCTGGAATACCGCATCGGAAAAATGTACCAGTACGGACTTGGCACAGACGAGAATCTGGAACAGGCAGCGGAGTGGTTTTTCAAGGCGGCAGTAAAGGAACATAAGTATGCGCTCTATTCCCTTGGCATGCTTTATCTGCAGGGGAAGGGAGTGGAGCAGGATGAGGAAACCGCATATAGTCTGCTGTTCCGGTCTTACAGCAAGGGAAATCCCTATGCGGCGTATGAACTTGGAAAACTGTATGAGACAGGATGCGGAACAGAGAAA
>OHUF01001012.1_pt1 | contig 10283 bp, 10 predicted proteins | sample 1579131 | NCBI WGS metagenome assembly OHUF01 (sample SAMEA3879553, study PRJEB24766) | human gut metagenome | biome: human-associated habitat; feature: feces | place: USA | collected 1985/1987 | reverse complement strand
CAGCGATATAATAGGGCACCAATGCCTTGTATTTTGCGTCATCCTGCAGGGGGAGAAAGCCTTTCAGTGCTTCGTCATACCGTTTTTGCGTATAACGTATGTATGAGATATAGTAAGAACAGTCATTCGCATATTTGGGACTGCTTGCTTTCAGGGTTTCGAACCAGATGGCGGCCTCTTTGACATTGCCGACTTTCAGGTAGCAGGTAGCCAACTGATAGGTCATGTCATCCCGTTCCTCGTTGCCCAGCAAATCAAGGCGGGAAGAGTTGAACAAGGCGAGAGCTTCATCATAGTTGCCCTGATAAAAATAAGCAGAGGCAATCAGTGCATAAATACGGTTTGCGTGAGGAGTATCCGGATAGGTGTCCAGATAGTTGCGTAGTTGCGCGATGGCATTACGGTCTTTCAATTCATACGCCGAACATACCAACATGTATTCAGCCTCTTCTTTCAGGTTCACGTCCGCTTTCTGGCGGACAAATGTGCGCAGGGGAGGCATTGCGGCTGCATAGTTCTTTTGCAGGAACAGCTCTTTCCCTTCTTTATACAGATTTACGGGAGACGTTATTTTCTCGCTGGTTTGTGCCTGCAAGGCGACAGGCACACAACATGCCACGGCACATATCAATCGTGATATCTTTTTTTTCATAATTCAGAGTTTTGACAAAAGTACTTGTTTTTATGTATTTTACCTCTCTTTCAGGAATCTTTTTAACCCTTTTTTGATAGAGCCCAGCCCGAACTCTTCGGGATTAATTTGGCACAATGGGACGAAAAACGAGTCCGCCACATCATCCATTGCTTCAAAGTGACTTGTATCTTCCACTTGGCAAAGGAAAAACATGTCGAGCGTATGTACAGGAAACCCGGAATAGATATAAATGTTCGGAAGGGAAAACAGGTAGGTTGCCTTTTTCACTTTTAGTCCGGTCTCCTCTTCTACTTCCCGGCTTACTCCTTCTTCACCCGTTTCGTTCATGTCGATGAAGCCACCCGGAAGGTCCAGCGTCCCTTTCGCCGGCTCTTTGGCACGGCGGCATACCAGTAACTCGTCTTTTTCGTTTAAGATCAGTGCCACTGTAGCCGATGACGGGTTGAAATAATAAACGAACCCGCAATCGGTACATTGTTTAGACTTCTCGTTGTGAATCTCAAAAGCGGCAGAACCGCATTTCGGACAGTATTTAAATTGATTAAGTGGATGTTCCATCATTCTATTTGTTTTTGTGCAGGCAAAAATAACGAAAAAGAAGCAGTTTCAGGTGATATGTCCGCCAGTATTGTATGTTTGATAATATAAAGTGTTGATAAAGAATGGGAAATGACTACTGTAATGTCCGCTTCCTTTTTCTTCTTTTCCTTTTTCTTTCTCTACCTTTGCCATTGATTTATTTATTAATACACAAACTATGAAATCACTTCATTCTCTTTTATTTTGCGGAGTACTTCTTTTGCATGCTTCTTGTTCGGGAATAAAAACATCAGATGAGAAATCTTTGGATGATTGTCCTTTTGTAGCGACCTGGAAACAGGCCGGTACTGACAGTATAGTGGTATTGGACGTCGGGTTGATAAAAGATACCATGCAGATACGGCTCAGCCAGTTGGTAGACGACCTGGAGATTATCAAGCTTGAAACCCGGGATACGGCATTAGTCAAGTCCGGATATATGGCGGTCTCTGACCGGTACATGCTTTTGGGAAGTTATTTAATGCCTTGTAAGTTATTTGATAAGAATGGGACTTTCCTGCGTCAGATTGGCGGGCTTGGGCAAGGTCCCGGTGAGTATACCAATATTTATGATGCTCAGATCGATGAAGTGAATAATCGGATTTATATGCTTCCGTGGACTTCAAATCAACTATTGGTTTTTGACTTGGATGGAAATATACTTCCTCCGATACCTTTGCCGGCCCGAGTTCCTAAAGGAGTGTTCCGGGTAGATACGAAAAAGAATCTATTGACTATGGGCATCTTGCCTTTCCAGGATTTAGAAAATAAGTTTGTGCTTTGGCAACAAGATCTCAAAGGAAATGTATTGCAATCCATCAGTTCGACTCCTTATTATACTTATGATGATTACAGCAATGAAGTGAGCAGTAACCGGAATGCCGGTTCTTTTGACTTCTTCATCTTTAATTGGTCTGCCGTACAAGATTCCTTGTATCATTATGATGCGAAAGAGAATCGTTTGGTTCCTGTTTTTACCGCCAATTTCGGGACTCAGGATATTCCCAAGCATACGTATACGGAGTTTCCCGGACATTATTGGGTCAACATCATAACAGAGGTTGTTAATGGGCAGGGTATGCCTCCAATGAATGTTTTGATAGATAAGCATAGCCTGAAAGGGACCTATTGTACATTGGTGATTGATGAACTTGGGGGTATTCCGGTCGAGTATCCGTACGACTGTTTTCAGGACGGACGTTTTCTGATGAATCTCGATCCGGGAGATTTGATTGATGAATTGGAAAAAGTCCTTGCTAGACCCGAACGTTTTTCTAAAGAAGAATCAGATCGACTTACAAAATTAAAGAATTCGATTTCCGTTGACGATAATAACTATATTCTGGTCGGTAAGCTTAAGTCAAAAGGAGAAAGTCTGATACTTTCTGCTAATCCGGTTCAGAAAATAACGGAGCAGGAACAACAACCGGCAAAAGAGGAACCGGTAAAGACTGCCGTTCAGTCCGAAGTAGCATCGGAGGCGGATACAGTGTGGAGTGTATCTCCATATTCAGCTATACTTCCTGATGCCATTGATTATTTCCGTACTCATAATAAATATAAAGATTGGAATCCGAAAAAGGGCAAGCGCGTCCTTGTGCGTGGCATCGCAGAAAAAGACGGAACAATTACAGGTGTAGGCATCAGTTATGGATGGGATCTCGATCCTCAGAGCGGGGCTATGAAGAATAAGAGCGAGGGAACTTGTGGGCTGAAAGAGTTGGATGAAGAAGCCTTAAGGCTGATCCGGCAGGCTAAACTTTTACCCGGAATGACAGATAAGAAAATACCGGTCAGAAGTAAATTCGTTATTGTAGTCGATTTCCCTCCTAAATGACGAGTTAATTTCATTTTGTCAAATTTACAATTTGTCCGGTAAGCTCTGTCTGTAACCGGATAAATTCGGATGAAGATTCATGCAGCGCAAAAAATGCGCTGCATTTGGCTTCTGTGTTTGTCTATATTGTAGCTGTTTTGCTGATTGGCGGATGTTTGGATATGATATTCCTTGATCCGTCTGTCTACTTGTCTCCTGTGCTTGCTGTTTGCTTTCTTTCTTCTATCGGTGGTTTTTCTTTTTCAGTATGCAACCAGCCTCTTTCTTCCCCAATTGGGTCACTGATTTATCCTCCGTTTTTAGTAAGTTAACATCCTGTTGGCAAAGAATTAGTTTTCTACCGACAGGAAGTTAACTTACTCCTTTCATGAAGTTAACTTACCATATTCTGTTTATTCATATCCTGCTTGCATGATTATGCCATTTCTCTGGATTTATTCGCTTTTGTTGTATATCATTGCTTTTTTTATTCATTTTCATTTCTATTTCTTGCCGCTTTTACCAATGTTCGGTTAGCTGGGAACGGTATATTGCAACTATTTGTCATAGAAACACTCTGTTTCCTTACGTTTCTCTATTTCTTTGGTCGAGCTTTGTCTATTGAGTGTGTGGTCGTCTCTATGATTTGTTTAATACCCGCCTGATTATCAATACTAAATTACGATATATTCGTATTTTATTGATTCGCAAATAAATATATGTATTGTTTCTCGCTGAAAAGTTTGCTTTTATTAAATGCAATCCTTATTTTTGGAGAAATAATTTTAAGCCTTATTTTTTGATAAACAGGCAGAAGAATGAAGCGGAATATATGTTTTTACTTGATGCCTTAGGGGATTGATACGTTGCTCATGAACCCAAAGCTTTGTTGCAAAACGACTAAAACGACTAATATGAAACAGAACACCTTTTTTGTTAATGTATGGACCTTGATGCTGATTCTGGGTCTTATTGCTTGTGGAGAGAAAAAAACGCAGGTGAAAACAGAACTTCAGAGAATAGAAGCTTTTGCATTTGATGTTAATGATGATTATTTACAAAGCTATGCCGGTACTTTTTGCTATTCTACTTCAGCCCGGATCGATGGTAAAGAGTGTCTGATTGTTTATAATGGAAAACTTCATTCCATTGACATCCTGAATCTGGCTGATCGCCGGCCATTAAAGCAAATAGCTCTGGCTAAGGATGGTCCGGATCAGATACTTGCTCCCAAAGGGATCGGCTATTATAAAGATTCGTTTATCATACTGAATACCGGTGGTTTGTATCGGGTTGGTCAGGATGGAAAAGTGGTGTCTAAGAAACTTCTCAATGATTTTCCGCAGATTAAGGAAGAAGGGTATGGAATAGCCGTTCCCGATCTTACTGTTTACTTTAGCGTGTATAGCTTCTTCGGATTTGATGCTGCGAATGGAAGAGTGGCTTTACCCCTCTACTTTTATGAGAAAGATACTACGGGAGAATATCCGAAGAAAGTGCTGATTGTTTCGTGTGACGATTGGAATATACGGGATGAAGTGGAGATACATTGTCCTGATGTGATAAGGAAAGAGGGAGATATGCAATTACTGGGTTGTGTCAACGTGCTTCCCTACGGTGACCGGTTGATTTATAATTTCCCTGCGTCTTCCAAAGTTTATGTTTACGATCTGTCTGCAAAAAAGAGTAAAGAATATGATTTTCCTTCTACCTTTACAGATCCTTTTTTCCATTTACCGGATATAAATGGGTCGGAGCCCGGTTTCGGATGCCTCAAAACCGGTTATTATTTCCCATTGTGTTACGATGCCTATCATAATGTGTTCTGGCGTATTCAACAGGGGCCTTTAGATGGTCATGGAGTGGGAGGAAAGCCCTTTTCCGTCATGTGTATATCACCTGATTTTTTGAATAGTGCAGAGTATGTGATTCCTGCCGGTGCATCTATCTATCCCGATTTGGCTTTTACAGATTCTTTGATCTTGTTGCCGTATACGGGAGGTGATAAAATCGGTGAAAACAATATGTGCTTTTATGGACTGCAATATAGAGAATAGTAGTTGTGGCAAGGACTGCTTGGAGGCGCTCCCGTTAATTAATTTAATTTCATAGGGTATGAAACTGTTTATTTCGTCATTGTACTTTATGTGGTCTGCTGAATTTGATCTGTATAATACAGATCAAAGGTTGTGATATAATAATGACATCTTAAAATGAATTCTGTATGAAAGTTTTGTATGTAATTTTTATATGTGTTTTGTATTCATGTATGCAAAATGTTGAGCCGGATAATAAGATAAATGTGGGTGCAGCAATGAATGCTTTAGGAAAGATAACGGCACAGACAATATCTTCTAATGTGAGATATGTAGCATTGGAAAGCATGCCATACTTGTATCTTCCGTAAATCAATGCCTGAAACTTTTTGATCGATCTACCGGTAAATTTATTCGGGATATAGGTCATGTCGGAACAGACCCGCAGGGATATGCTAAAGATGCTTGGGGAAAAGTGAACTATTGGGTTGATTATGACCAAAACATAATATATGTTTTAGGTTGGGGTAATGATTTAATATTGTATGATTTAGCTGGTAATTATAAAGATAGAATTTGTATAGATGATAATGTACGCTATAATTTGCAGCAAAGCTATCTATATGTTACTTATGGTAAACTATGGGGACATAATAAACTTGATATTTCCAAGTCACCCTTGTTTTGTATAGACGAAAACTCTAATCACATTACAGATATAGTAGGTTTACCGATAGATTTACTTCCTATGGATGATTTACAATCTATATCGGAACTTTTAGGGGATTATGCATCTTATGGCGGTGATTTGACAATGGCTTCATTTGCCAATGGTGGAAAGTTTTACACAGCCATTAATAGTCCTTCCTTATGGCGGTTTGAGAATGATATTAGATTAAAACAAACATTCAACGATACGATCTATACGCTGTCGGATAGTAAAATTAAACCTTATTTAATTTTCGAGCTAGGGGATTGGGCTTGGCAATATCAAGATCGGTTGGAAGAAGGTGGATGTGAAAAGAAAATCATGATTGATTATGCTTTGGAAAATGAGAGATGTATTTATTTTCATTTTCATACAGGGTTCTATACTAAAAATAGGCAGGCTTTTTGTGGACTATATTATAAAGCTGATCATAGAGTTGTGTTGATGTGCGGAGATAGACTGTTGGATACAGTTAATAGACAATCTCTCAGAGTTAGGGGAGTAAGTTCTGATGGCTGTTTTATAGCTCTGCTGCAACCTGATGAGTTGTGTGATGAAGTGAAAAAGAAAACGGGTAGTAAAGAAGAAGACAATCCTATAGTGGTAATATTGGAGTAAAAGAACGAATGTTTTTTTATAAAATTCAAAAGAAGGTATAGACTAAATATTGTCTTTTATAGGAGTGGACCATAAGAAGGTTTTTGGAAGAACCGTTGGCATTATATTGGGGGATATAGAGGGCAAAAGTAGGTATAATGGTAAAATTGACTTGTATTACAAGCTTGTAACTGTCCGGGTATTTAGGGTTAAAATCGTGCGATTCATGTCTATTGTGCTTATATACAGTGGTTTATATCGCATTATTTTTCATGAATTTGTCCGGGTAGATAATTTGCGAATTGGTTCAACATGATTTAACTTTGAACCAAGGAGGGAGGTCCCTTTTTGAGTGATGTAATTCAAATCTGTTAGCCATGGATAAAATAGAGTTTAGAGAAGATAAGATAACGTTTTCATATAAGAAATCTTATGGAGAATGTTTGTATCAGGATTTAATTGCTGTGGAATATAGCAAGCCTTACTGTATATTACAAATAGGAGGTAGGAACAGTATTCTGTTTTTAATAAGCCTACGTGTGATTCTGGAAAAATTGCCTGCCGATTTTCTGCTGATAAATAGAGGAATTATAGTAAATAAAGAGCGTATTGTAGATTGTGTACTTCAGGACGGGGCATATCATATAAAGATGGATAATAATAAAATTTATAGGATTAGCACTCGTAAGCTGGCTACAGTTAAGAAATATTTTATGGTACAAAATGATACTATTTAGGTTTAGGTTATAAAAGATGTATGGGAGAAAAAAACTGAAAAAAAAGATTATATACTACGAAAATGTAGTATATTGTAGCCGTGAAAACATTTGCAGGGAGATTCTCGTCTCTAATATTGGATAGTGGGGACCTTATGCACAAACAATAAATCTTAATTCAATTGTGGCTATGAAACACATGTCCTTATTGCTAATCGGCGTATTTGTATTATTGGGGTGCAGTTCCAATAAGAAGCAAGAGCCTATATCCAAGTCAGGAATACCTATGATTAATCTTTCTGAGGATGTATCGACTGTACCTTCACTTCTTTTGAGTGAGGCGGCGGAGAAATTGGAAATTGTTCCTTTGGAAATGACAGATGAATCTGTATTGAGTGATATTACGGAAATGCAAGTAACTGATCATAATATATGGATAGATCATGGACGCGAATTCTACATTTATCGTTTTTCTCGTTCGGGAAAATTTCTGAATAGAATAGGGAGTATAGGCCAAGGGCCGGGAGAATATGTCAATTATTTAACTTTTCTTGTCGATGAAGATAAAAAAGAAGTATATATTTTTTCCACTAATAACGGTGTTTTAGTATATGATTTTGAAGGTGGGTTTAAAAAGCAAATTTCAGATTTCCAAACTATGGTTGGAATGTTTTCGTCTATATATAAGCAATATATCTTAAATGACCATAAATTTTTTGCTATCCAGAATTTTGGTTTATATAGATCTGTGGATAAAGATTCATTGTGGTCTTTTGTCTCTTTGGACGATAACTTTCAGAAAAAGAGACTATTTAAAAATCCGGTGCATGTGGGTAAAGAAGAGCAGATTATAGCTAACCGTGCCAATATGGATCGGATGGTTAATTATTGGATGGAGTATCTAACCAGTGTAGATACTTACAATGGTCAATTGACCCTTAAATATCCGGATACTGATACTATTTATTGTTATGATGATGCGACAAACCAACTTTTGCCTCAATATGCAATCTTTACAGATGAAGAAAAAGGGGATTATGAAGCTACTCATTTATGGTTTAAAGACAGAAAGGCTTTCGATTATTTTTCCATTTTTTCTTATTATCCGACTAAAGATTTCATTTATTTGGTAGGTAGTAAAGGCGAGGAGGTATATACCTATTGCTATAATAAAAAAGATGGAAGTGTTAGATTGCAGAAACGACAAAGCACAATAACCGAGCGTGATGTGCCCTGGTTCAGCTTTCCTTTGCGCCAAATGAAACGTGATTTTGTGTTAGATAATGATTTAGGTGGAGGTGATTTTACTGTTGACAGCCGTTCTTCCGGTAAATACTGGATAGATATATTAGAACCTGGCGGTGATGAAAACTGGATTGATATAGACCAAATAAAATCATCTACCGTAATAGATGAATCCAAGAAAAAGGAGCTAATCCGAGTTTTGGAAAGTGCGACTGAGGATAGCAATCCGATTTTGATGATTGCAACTTTAAAATAGAAGAATTATTATTTTGAATCTAAAGTTTTTTTTCTTCGGTTTGGCCGTTTGAGTTGAAGGAATATATTCAAGAGAAGAAAGAAAAGGGAGGAATTGTGAGTGAGCGTTTGGTTATGCTTACCGATTCACTGGATGAGGAGCAAAATCCGGTTCTTGTAATTGCTAATTTAAAGAATAGGTGGATATGGAATTTTTTATGCGCATGAAATTGATACTGGGTGTTATGGTATTGGGCTTCACGGCTTGTAGTAACAAAAAAACAGTGGATACTAATCCTGTTGTTCGGGATAATATTATTCATTTGTCAACTGCGATAAAGAATGTTCGAGAGGAAATGATGCTTTCGGAGCTGGTGGATAGTGTCAGTTATATTCCTTTGGAAACGAATCCTAATTGTATGTTAGGTAATTATCAGCGTTTGACCTTTTCTCCCCAATACATATTTTACTTAAACTATTGTTTTGATTGGAATGGGCAGTTCTTGTTCCGTATTGGGAGCCAGGGTCAAGGGGCTTGTGAAGATATCTATGCGCATGTGGCCGAAATAGTATATTTGAATAATCATTTCTATGGGAATGCCTCTAAAATAATAGAATATGATGACCGGGGGAAGTGTACGGGGAAAGAGCTAAGCTGGTTTACCCAGAAAACAATGGACACTGCACCGGTTGGACATTTGGTCAATAAGGTCTGCTTTGCTCCGGCAGGAGAAAACCTGATGTTTTATAATTCTCCGGATACGGTTTATTTCATAAATACGGATTACGAGTTTGTAGCCAAACGCAGTATGATGCCGTGGAACAGGAAAGGGATTGCTCCGTCCATGGGGAGTGTGAAGTATACGAGCTACTATAAAGATACGACCTTATTTTATAATTTTTATACGGATACAGTTTTTACTGTTACCCCCACTTCCCTGATGCCTCGCTGGGTGGTGGAGTTAGATGAAGAATTACGGTTTCCTACCCGGTATCTATATGAAGATGGATTGTTGTCTGAAGCTTTTAAATGTTGGGAATCGGGTAATTTGGAAAACGCAAAAATGATTAAACTGCTGGATCACAAATATATGGTATCCGGTGTTTTTGAAACAGAGCGTTTTGTTTTTTTATCTGTCTATGAATATATGGCATACTGGGAGCTGCGTAAACTGCCTAAGCCTCCTCTATTAACAGCCATTTACAATAAACGTACGGGTGAGACATTTGCGGTGAAACAGATTATAGATGATCTGGGTGGTATGAAGACCTTCTTTCCTTCTTGGGGAGCGTGTAATGAAAAGCTTTTAGCCACTGTATGGCCTTATAAGTTGAAAGAATTTATAGAAGAGGAACAGTCTGCCGGACGGGCTGTGGCTCCGCAAATACTGAACTTGATGCAGCGCGTGCGAGAAGATGATAATCCGGTTCTTATAATAGCTCATTTGAAAAAATAGATTTGTCTGTTTATCGAAATCTAGAATGTTGGATTGTTGTTTTAAATATAAATTGGTATGAATAAAGTTCGATTAGTTTTGTATTTGGATATGTTTGTGCAAAGTCACTTGAAGGGTGAAGAATTATAATGGAGAAGTTAGGGCATTCGTACTCACCTTATTATTCATTAAAATAGGTAATAAAAATGAAGCAGATCTTTTTATTTTTCCTTAATTCCGCAACACTATAATTTAACTTT
>OHUF01000989.1_pt1 | contig 10529 bp, 8 predicted proteins | sample 1579131 | NCBI WGS metagenome assembly OHUF01 (sample SAMEA3879553, study PRJEB24766) | human gut metagenome | biome: human-associated habitat; feature: feces | place: USA | collected 1985/1987 | reverse complement strand
CGGCTCTGTCTTTTCCTTCGGCTTCGTCTCTTCCTTTGCCTCCGTTGCCTCTGTTGTTGAAGACGCACTGCTTCCTTTGTATTCTTTTCCATCTACATACAGCACGGCGCTGTCACAGATGGCCTTCAGATCTGCCTGTGAAGGCACAGTTACGATGACGCCGATATCCTTCAGATTGCCGTTTGCTGGAACCTCTGCATTGTAATCCACACACTTTACCGATAATGTCGTTCCATCCAGCTTGAATGTTCCATTCCATGAGCTATCTAATGTCGCCTTATCTGGCACCGTCATCCGAATCTCCCAGTTTTTCAGTGCACCGCTTGTCTTGTTCGTGATCGTTGAATCGAGCTGTCCGCTGTATCCGTTTGCACTCTCCCACGAATTGCTGTTGGTCACTTTGACAAAACAATCCTGTGTCGCCTGCGCCTCTGTTGTTGCCGCTTCTGTCGCATCCGAGGCTGTCTCCGGCGTTGCCTCTGTCTCCGTCTGGATTGCCTCCTCGGAGGTTACCTTCTCGACGTCATCCTTCGGTTTTCTGCGCACCAGCACTACGATCAATGCCGCGATCACGACAACCAGCACTGCGATCACCGCAATCCATACCTTATTATTATTTTTCTTCATTGCTTCACCTGATTCCTTCCCCTGTAACCCTCTTACTTTGTACGTTTTTCCTGTATCCAGATATATAATCGGTGCAGGTCAACCTCATCGTATGCCTGTCCTCTGGCACGCTCCGACTCAATCTGATATTTCTTCTTATTCGTCTTGATCACGAGCAGATACGCAAGATTCGTCTTGCTTGTCTGTCCAAGTGTAATCGGTTTGATATCTACACTTTTTATATCATCCATCGCAATCTCGATATGGCGCTTCTTATCATGATATGTAAATTCCCCGTTCTCAATCGCGGCGATTCCTTCGCCCTCAAAGCGTTCCCATTTGTCACTCAATACAAGCACAAATACAACGATGCACAGAAGCAGTGCCGCAACACTTACCATATTCGAAACAAGTGCCGCTTCGATCAGCTTCGCACATACGGTAGATACCAGTCCAAATACAACAATACATGCCACCAGAGTAAAGAAAATGGCTCTTCTCCAGCGTGTAATATACCCTACTTTTACTTTCATGTCATTCCTCTTATCTTATTTAATTAAACACGTGCCTATTATATGCTTTTTTGCCCTTTTCGGCAACCGTTTTCATAGGAAATCTGACGTTTTTTCTATAACACGGTCTCAGAGATTCCTCCCCGGTTTCTGCGGACCGGCTGTATCGTCTTTCCGTATTTTTTGAGCATGTCCTGTGCAAGCTGCAGCATATCCGCATGATTGTAGATATCCGCAAGCTCAAACAATGCATCGCCGCTCTGTCGGATTCCAAAGAAATCTCCCGGTCCTCGGAGTTTCAGGTCTTCACTTGCGATAAAGAATCCATCGTTGGAATTTTCCAGCACACGCAGACGTTCCATCGACTCTTCCGATTCTTTTCCATTGATGAAGATACAGTATGACTGCTTCTTTCCACGTCCGACTCTGCCCCTCAGCTGATGCAGCTGTGCCAGTCCAAACCGCTCTGCATTTTCCACCATCATCACGGTTGCATTCGGGTTGTTGACACCGACCTCGATAACCGTTGTCGATACAAGCACGTCAATCTCACCTTCCGAAAACCGTTTCATGATCTCATTTTTCTCTTCTGCCCGCATCTGTCCGTGCAACATCTCGATCCGTGTGCCTGCTGGCAGATTCGCCCGCATCGTATCGACATATTCTGTAACATTCGTCACGTCAAGCGTCTCGCTTTCTTCCACCATCGGACAGACGACATAGACCTGACTTTGTTCGGCAATCTGCCCTGCGATAAACTGGTATGCCGTCTGGCGGTAATTCGTGCCAACCACACAGTTTTTGATCGGTTTTCTGCCCTTTGGTAACTCTTTGATGATCGAGATATCCATATCTGCATATAAGATAATGGCAAGCGTCCGCGGAATCGGTGTCGCAGACATGACAAGCGTATGAACACCATACCCTTTGTCTGATAATTTCTTTCGCTGGTTGACGCCGAACCGGTGCTGTTCATCGGTTACAACCAGTGCCAGATCTTTGAATTCCACCTTATCTTCCAGCAGCGCATGCGTACCGATCACAATATCGACTTCCCCCTGCTGGATTGCTTCGTAAATTCTCCGCTTCTCTTTCAGTGGAGTCGAGCCAACGAGACATGCCGTGCGGATATCATACTGTGCAAACTGCTCCGCCAACTCCTCGTAATGCTGTCGCGCAAGCACCTCCGTCGGTGCCATGAGCGCACCCTGATACCCAGCCTTCGCACAGGCAAGCAGAGCTGCAGCCGCAACGACCGTCTTTCCCGATCCAACATCTCCCTGGATCAGGCGGTTCATCACACCATCGCCACCCATATCTGCTAAGATATCCTCGATTGCCTGCTGTTGCCCCTTTGTAAGGGAAAACGGAAGATTCGATATGTAATCCGCAACTGCCTTGCCCTGTACGATCTTATGCAGATTCTCCTGTAACTGCGTTGTCTTCTTCATGGATGCCATATCATAGAGGAACTGATAAAACTCGTCAAAAGCAAGTCTGCGGATCGCATTTTTTAAGACAGCCTGATTCATCGGAAAATGAATGTTCTCATACGCCTCCGATAATTCCATCAGACTGTGCTCTGCCCGTACCTCCTCCGGTACATAATCGTCCATCTGACAAATCAGCTCCCGTGTTGCCATGATGGCTTTCTGGAATGTCTTGTTCGAAAGTCCGTTCGTAAGCGGATAAACCGGCTGCATTTCCTGCTGCATCCCGGCATACACCGGAAGTTTATAATACTCTGCCTGCTCCATGACACGCATGCCATTTTTTACTTTGACCGTTCCAACGAAGATATACGAATCCCCCTTGTGGAACACATTTCTTAAAAATGGCTGATTAAACCATGTCATATGCATCGTCATATCACCGTCACTGACCGTCAGGATTGTAAGCTTCAGACTCCGCACCTGCTTGACAGTCACATAAGAGGTGATCATCGCCCGGATCGCATGCCGCTCGCCAACTGCTGCATCCCGGATACACACCGGTTCCTCGTAGCTTAGATAGTTACGAGGATATGTATGCAGCAGATCATCGATCGTAAAAATGCCAAGCCGCGCAAAGCTTTCTGCCGTTTTCTCTCCAATGCCTTTAATTGTCTGGATACTGTCTTCTTTTCTCATATTTTTCTTTCCATCTTCTATAACAAAATCCTGACAAAACACACGTTCTGTCAGGATTTATACATGAAATTGTTTTCCGACAATTTCGTTGATTCACTTTATTCCAGAGACAAAATGTAATAGTAGATTGGCTGTCCGCCTGCATGCGCTTCGACTTCAAAGTCCGGATACGCTGCCTGCACAGCTTCTACCAGTGCATTTGCCTTCTCCTCCTCGACATCGCTGCCGTAGTAGATGCTCAGAAGCTCGGAATCCTCATCTGCCATCGCACCAATCAGATCCTTTACCACCTCTGTGATATCCTGTCCAACCGCCTGGATACCTACATCGTCGATACCCATATAATCGCCGGTCTTGATCTCCTTGCCATCGATGGAAGTATCACGCACGGCATAGGTAACCTGTCCACTCTTCACTGCAGTAATCGCATCTTCCATGCCAGCCTGATTTGCCTCGGCAGTTGCTGTCTCATCAAACGAAATGAGCGCACTGATACCCTGTGGAATCGTCTTGGTTGGAATCACAATCACCTGTTTCTCTTCCTCAATCTCGGCTGCCTGATTGGCTGCTAAGATAATATTCTTGTTATTCGGGAAAATATAAATTGTTTTTGCATGTACTTTCTCAATAGCATTGAGCATATCCTCTGTACTCGGGTTCATAGTCTGACCGCCTTCGATCAGATAATCTACGCCAAGCTCACGGAAAATCTGAGAAAGTCCCTCACCTACTGATACAGAAATAAATCCGTGATCCTTCGGAGGTTCTTTATTTTCTGCCTGTTCTTTTGCAAGTTTTTCAGCGTCTTTGATCAGTTTTTCCTGATGTTCTTCACGCATATTATCAATCTTCATACGTGAGAGCTGTCCGTATGTCAGCGCTTTCTGGATTGCAAGTCCCGGATCATTCGTGTGCACGTGAATCTTAACAATATCATCATCCGCTACGCATACGATAGAATCTCCGATAGACTCCAGATATGCTTTGAACTCTGTCTCATCTTTCGCTGTGAATTCTTTTTCCAGCATGATGATAAACTCTGTACAATATCCGAATTTAATCTCTGTTTCTGCCTGTTCAGAAGGCTTCACCATCTTTGTGCCGGCACTTGCCTCGATCGCAGAATAATCAATCTCTTTTCCCTGGAATGCATCGTATGCACCACGCATCACTTCCAGAAGTCCCTGTCCGCCGGAATCTACCACACCTGCTTCTTTTAATACCGGAAGCATCTCCGGTGTCTTTTCAAGAACTTCCTGCGCATAGTTGATCACTTCTGAAATAAATGTATCCAGATCTTCTGTTGTCTCTGCAAGCTCTGCCGCTTTCTGGGATGCTCCCTTTGCTACAGTAAGGATTGTTCCTTCCTTCGGCTTCATAACAGCCTTATAAGCAGTTGCAGTTGCACGTTCACATGCCTTCGCAAGTGTAATTGTGTCAATCTCTTTATGTTCTCTGATCTCCTTTGTAAAGCCACGAAGAAGCTGGGATAAGATAACTCCGGAGTTACCTCTTGCTCCACGAAGAGAGCCTGAAGAAATTGCTTTTGCAATCGCCACCATATCAGGATTCTCCAGCGCCTTTACTTCTTTTGCCGCTGACAGGATCGTCAGTGTCATATTTGTTCCTGTATCACCATCCGGCACCGGAAATACGTTCAATTCATTAATGAACTCCTTCTTTGCCTCAAGATTCGCTGCTCCCGCAAGAAACATCTTCTGAAGCAATTCGGTGTTTATCGTTTTAACAGCCACAATTGTTCCTCCTTAATCTATCACTCTGACACCTTCAACGAAGATGTTGATCTTATCTACTTTCATACCAGTAAATTCTTCTACCTTATATTTTACATTATTCATAAGGTTGTCAGAAACTGAAAGAATATTCACTCCATAGGAAACGATCACATGAAAATCAAGCGTAATTACATTATCTTCTGTGATCTCAACATGAATTCCCCTTGTCAGGCTTTCTCTTTTCAAAAGATGCACAAGGCCATCTTTCATATTAACTGCTGCCATTCCTACTATGCCAAAGCACTCAATTGCCATTGAGCCTGCATATTTTGCAATGACTTCAGGATTGATTGTAATGATTCCAAGATCTGTACTCATACTTCCCTTCATCATATATTCCCTCCAATTCTATAGGTTCTTTCCATATATAACATGACTATTATACTATTACTTTTTGTTTTTTACAATACAGTTTTGATTTTTTTAAAATAACACTTGCATTACTCGAAAGTTTCTGATAGAATATCATTGTTATGAGTCTAAAAGACCAGTTTAGATTGTTAGGAGGTGCAGTCATGGCTAAATGTGCTATTTGTGAAAAGGGTGCTCATTTTGGAAACAATGTAAGCCACTCTCATAGAAGATCACCAAAAATGTGGAAATCAAATGTGAAGTCTGTAAGAGTTAAGACAGAGGGCGGTTCTCAGAAAATGTACGTTTGTACTTCTTGCCTGAGATCAGGACTCGTTGAGCGTGCTTAATTCTCGTTTGATGATTCAATATGACACGGTATAAAGAACTTTATCTGTTTATTGGGATAAAGTTCTTTTTTTATCTGCAGAACAAACAATATGCCAGTACGATACCGGTAATTGCGATCACAGTTCCCCATAAGACATCAGAAAGCAGCATCATGACGATCATTCCTGCTGCAAACCAAAACAATGCAAATCCAAAAACTTTCTTCACAATACTGCTCCCAATATTTTCTATATTCTAGTAACTATTTTATTCTTCATCCAGAATATCTGCTACATCTTCTTCTGTTAATTTTTCATCTTTTGATGTAAAACGGTCTACCACATCAGGTACCATATCCAAAAGTTTTGTAATTGTATCCTGATTCTTGATATTCACAAGTTTCGTCTTTCCACCCTGAATAACGATCACAGCACTCGGTGTGATCTTTCCACCGATTCCACCGCCTGCTCTGTCTTTCTTTTCAGCGTTAAAAGAACCTGCTCCAATACCAAAAGAAACATCTACCAGCGGAAGAATGATTGTTCCATTGATATGGATCGCATCTCCGACAACTGTCTTTGATGAAACAACGCTGTCCATTCCCTGAAAGAGTGATTCTACTGTTTCTTTAAATTTGTTTCCGTCTGCCATAATCCTGACTCCTCTCATTTTATATATTTTCTAATGTGTTTGTAGGTAATCTTCACATCTTTATTCCAGAATAGCTTCCATGCAGGAACAGCAAAGTAAATAACCCGGATCTTCCCTTCTGCAGATGCATTTCCCTCCAGCTTTCGTTCTTCAAAATCCGGCTGAATCTGAACATACTCACCAATCAGTCCGTAAATACTCCCCAGAAAAGCTAACATATATCCTGTCCAGGAAGGATCACTGAATCCAAATGTAACATTCGCCTGAAGCTTTTTAGGCTTCAGAACATGTAACAGATGGCATAGTTCTTTCTTCACTGCCTCGAATGCCCGTTGATGTTTCTCATAAGTTAAAAAAGCGGTCAGAAATTCTTTTTTCTCTCCTGCTTTTTTTATAGTACCACAGAGTTTCTGAAATGTATATTTGATTTTTTTCAATTTAGATTCCGTCTGTACGTTTTCGGGCCTGCGCTCCTCTCGAACTTTCGTCTTTTCTGTCTCTGACTCTTTTTTTATCTCTGGCTCTTTTTCTGATGCTTTCTCAATTTTCACATCTTTTTCCGGTGGATTATTCTTTACTTCCGTCTTCTCACCTTCCAAAGGTTCTTTTTCCAACGGCTCAGGAACCACCGGCTTCTCTGACGTTTCCTTTTGTTCCTCTTCCGAACTGTCAAATTTCTTCCAGGCAAGACGAAGCTTCCATTTTAACTCTCCATGTTCATAAGACGTTGATCCGGAAATCAGATGAAACAGCCAACTGACCTTTCCATATGCCACAAGGGTATCAAGTGTATTCTCCCCTTTTGCAGAAAATCTGTATTTCACCGGATAAAACAAGATTGTTAAAATCAGTAAGAGTAAAATTACGAGCAAAAAAAGAAGAATCCATCCAATTATTTTCAGTATAAGAAACAGGATATGTATCATACGCTTCGAATCTCCTTTTTCTCAAACTCTTCCTGACGATCCAAAAGGAACTTTCTCAAGTTTACCTCTCCCGTCTTCTCATATGCTTCTTCCGCAATCCTTTCGATCAGACTCAATGCGCCATCATACCCATTCGCAATTCCAACAATAAATAAAGATGCATTGTCAAATATATGTTGCTTTAAAAGAAGCGACGAATAATATTCTAAATGGTTCTGCTTTCCCTGTGAAAGCGTAATTACATAGACAGAAGGCTGCAGTTTATTTTTCTGCAATTTTTTTATTAATTTCAGTTTTTTCTCTTCCCAGCCTTCGCTGACATATAAATCACAGAAAAATTTTGTCTGCATCTTTTCTCCTCCCATTAGTTGTAATAGGCGTCTAAAATATCCCCGGCGATTGCCACTGCTTTTCCGCTGGAACTTCCATCCGAACCTTCTGTGATCACACTGATTACCAGATCCGGATTATCCACATTTGTAAATCCCATAAACCAGGAATGTGTCTTTTCTCCATCTGACATACTGTACTCTGCTGTTCCCGTTTTTCCTGCAGCAGTATAGGATCTTCCTTTTAAGACAGATCCTGTTCCTTCCTCTACAACAGCTGTCATATACTCTTTCAATTGTGCAGCTTCATCCGATGTCATGACCTTCTTATAACTTTTCGGAACATTCTTTCGTATCTGGGAGCCCGTATAATTCGTCACACTTTCCACAAGATATGGCTGCATCATGGTTCCACCGTTCGCCACTGCCTCGGCAATCAGTGCCATATGATATGGACTTACGGTTGTCTTTCCCTGTCCCATTGCCGTCATCATTACTTCTCCCTCACTGGAATTCTGATCCAGTGCAAAGGAGCTCTTCGCTGCATTCAGTACACCCGGAAGCGATTTATTGAACAATAAATCTTCCGCCGTCTGACGGTATTGCGTCAGATCCAGGCCAAGACCAATATTGGCAAAAGATGAATTACAGGAATTTGCAAAGGAACTTCTCAGATCCTCTGAGCCATGTGCATTTCCATTAAAGCAGTGAATTGTAATATCTCCCTGTGAAATCTCTCCATTACAATCATATGTATAATTCGGATAATCACTGTTCTGACGCATAAAAGCAAGTGTTGTAACCACTTTAAACGTCGATCCTGGAGCATAAGATCCTTGTGTCACACGATTCAACAGCGGACTGTTTTCTTCATCTGAATTCAATTCTGACCAGTCACTTAAAATATTATTCGGATCATATGCCGGTTTGGAAACCATGGCGAGAATCTTTCCCGTACTCGCCTCCATTACGATTGCCGCACCTTTGTTTGATCCAAGCGCATCATAAGCCGCCTGCTGCAGATTTGCATCCAATGTTGTTACAACTGTATCTCCTCGATTCTTCTTTTCACTGAATTCATTCTGCAGTTTTTCAAGAAAGAATGCATTTGATGTCAGAAGCTCAAAATTCTCTACCGATTCCAGGCCCGTAGTTCCAAGCTTGGAATCACTGTATCCGATCACATGAGCAAACACTTCTCCATAAGGATACTCTCTCGTCTCTGATCCATCATCCCCAACGACTGTCTGTGCAAGCACATTTCCATTCTTATCAACAATGCTTCCTCGTATAATCGTATCTGCATAAGCATCCTGTCTTTGATTATATGGACTGTTCACTACAAGTTTTGCCCGCACGACCATAAAATATACAAGATATCCCATCAACGCGATAAAGAGAATCACGAAAAAGTAAGTGACTCTAGCGAACTCTTTGTTCCGAACGCGTTCTCCGCTGTCTTTGCTGCCGCTGTTCCGGGACATCCTCGAATCTCGGTCTGCTTTTTGTTGTTTTCTTACCGGTCGTTCTTCCCGATTCATTTCTTAAATCCCTTTCTCTTTGTCTTGCTCTGTCTCTGTTATCTCCATCATATTCTCTTCGTCTGTCACGTCCATCCTGACGGGATCTTCCTGATTTTGCATTCGAACTGCTCTGGCGGCGTCTTTCATTCTGCCTGCTGCGGTTTCTCTGTCTTGCGCGCTGCATCTCAATCTGATGCTCTTCTTCTGCTTCTTCATCTTCTCTGACAATGTAGAGCCCCTGAATAATCCCAAACATGATCATCGTACTTAACAGAGAACTTCCACCATAACTGACGAATGGAAGTGTTACTCCGGTTAACGGAATGAACTTTGTCACTCCTCCGATCTGCAGAAATACCTGAAAAATATAGCAGGTTCCCAGACCAAGTGCTACTAATTTATAGAAGAAATTACGCAATTCCATCGCAATATTCAAAAACATCACATAACAGCTGACGCATACAAGGATCAGACACAGTGTAAAAATCAGTCCCATTTCTTCTGTCATTGCAGAGAAGATCAGATCCGTCTCTGCAACTGGAATCGTATCCGGCTGACCACGGAATAACCCTGTTCCAAACCAGCCGCCACTTCCAATCGCAAACAACGACTGGGCAATCTGATATCCCCCTTCGCTATAAGCTGCAAACGGATCCTGCCATGCCGCAACTCTGACCTTAATGTGGGAAAACAGATGATATCCAACCACTGCAGCTCCACACCCTGCTGCCACACCTGCAATTGCATATAATGGCTGCCTTGTCGCAACATATAGCATAATCAGATACACAACAAAGAAGATTAATGCAGCTCCCAGATCTGTTGACAATACAAGGATCAGAACATGTGCTGCCGCTATCGCAGTCGTAACAACAACATTCTTAAATTCTGTCGATTTATTCAGGCTTGCTGCTACAAAAAATACAAACAGAATCTTAACAAACTCAGAAGGCTGCAGACTCACAGGTCCAATATTGAAACTCAGCTTTGCGCCTCCAAGTGTTGCTGCAAACAATGCAACGATAAGAAGTGCTGCTCCTCCAACTGCTGCATAGATATAAGTCCAGTTCTCCAGGAAAGTCATCTTCCGGATCAGAACCGGAACAATAAGACCAAAAACAATACCAACAACAACAAATACCAGCTGACGGATTGCAATTCCATAAGGAGACTTACTCTGTGCGGAAAGCCTTGTGATCATGATCATTCCCGCTGTGATCAACATACACATATTATTGACAACCAGTCTCGAAACATTCGGGTAGATCAGATTGTATAATAAGATGACTGCCATCACAATCACTGCCAGTGCACCATATATGAACATCATCCTCAGATCCTGCGTTGCAAAATACATTGCAATAAATGCAGTGATC
>OHUF01000988.1_pt1 | contig 10536 bp, 8 predicted proteins | sample 1579131 | NCBI WGS metagenome assembly OHUF01 (sample SAMEA3879553, study PRJEB24766) | human gut metagenome | biome: human-associated habitat; feature: feces | place: USA | collected 1985/1987 | reverse complement strand
AGATATAGAGATTTTGAGGCCAGGTACCTGAAAATTATCTGGGTTTTTGTCTATTTTCTTCCGGTTCTATACTATGTGCCGAACGGACTGACGGACATACAGGTGATGTTTCTGGATGATATTCTGGTTATTCTGATTATGGTATTCAGCATTTTAAGCATAGTGCAGCGTCAGCGTCGGGTAATGAAGGATTATAAATTTCTTTCCGAACAGCAGAAAATGGCAGAATACCATTACCAGATTCTGACAGAGCAGATTCCCCAAATGGAACAATATCAGCAGACCATTTCGGAGCAGATGGAAAAAATTATGGCCGGAACTGCCAAGATATCCGGGGAGACGCTGAAACAGTATGCAGACAGTCTCAAAGCGATCAGTCATCAGGTGCGGCAGGGGATTTACTGTAAAGATCGAATGACAGATGCGGTTTTGTGCGCATGGAAATCAAATCTGGAGAAGAAAAAAATCGAACTGCACTACGAGATTGAGGGATACGATCGGGGAGAAATCGAAGAACAGGATCTGGCAAAAATCCTGATCGGAATCTTAAACTGGGGAGAAAATCTTGTAAAAAAAGAAGAACACCGGGAAATCCGGCTGAAGATCACAGGAGTGAAAAATCAGCTGATTCTGGAATGCCAGACCTCATCCGGACGCCAGAATCCGATGAGCCGGAAGCTGTTTCGCGGACTCGTGAAAAAGTACAATGGAAAAATGCAGGAAAAAAAAGAAAAGACCGGGAAATTTGGTCTGACTGTTATTTTGTCCAGGTACGTCAGCCTTTAACCGAATCAAGCAAGTCCCCTGTTTCCATTGCGAAAAGCAATAAGCAGTGGGTGGGGACTTGCTTGTATCAGGAGGAGTGCAAGCTCCTTCTGATAAACTGCGGAGCAGTTATTCGGTTATGAGCAAGTAGCGAAGCGGATTGCGAATATCCGTTTGACTATGAGAACAGACAGAAAGTACGACTGGAGAAAAAAAGAACATGGATTTAAGAATAGGAATTTGCGATGACGCGCCGGACTGGCGGGAAAAAACGAGAGAAACTGTGAAACATTGTACAGACCAGATGGCAAATAGCGTAGAAATTTATTCCTTTCAGAATGGAAACGAACTGCTGTCAGAAGAACATCCCCCCATGCATATCCTGTTTATGGACATTGAAATGTCGGATGAAAATGGAATTGACCTGGCGATGGAAGTCAACCGGAAATGGCCAAAATGTCAGGTCGTTTACCTGACCAATTACTGGTCCTATGCAATGGAAGTTTACGAGACACGCCATGTCTACTATATAGTAAAAGAAAAATTCGAGGAAAAACTGTCGGGTGTGCTGGAAAAGGCGATAGAACAGCTGCGGAAACAGAACAGAAGAGTTGCTCTCCAGTGCCACGGAGGTGTAAAAGCAAGTCTGAAGCTGGATGACATTCTGTATTTTGAACGGGACCGGAGAGTCACCTATGTGATTACAAAGGAAAAAGAATATACGGTGGACGAGAAAATCCCGGAAATCGAAGAGCGAATCGCGAGCGATGATTTTGTAAGATGCCATACCAGCTTTCTGGTCAATTTTTCCTATGTGAAGGAATGCACGAGAAAGAAATTGCTGCTGGAAAATGGAAAAACGGTGGATGTCAGCAGAAGCTACTGGAAAAAGACGGAAGATGCCTATGTGGAATGGATGAAGCGGTGGGCGAGGTAGAAACAGAATAGGGATAGAACAGGGGAAAAATACTGCACAGGAAAGGTGTAGTATTTTTTTGTGCAAAAAAATGGGAGAGAATATGGAGAAAAGATGTAGAAAAAATGCTGATTATTACAAAAAAAGTGCAGATTGTGCAGCATATGTGAGGGCAGAGATGATATATGGTATTATTTTGAAAGAAAATCATAAAAACTTTAAGACATACAGTATGTATATAGCACGTAAATGATTTTTCTTTTATAGTAAAAAAATTATAAAATTGAACTAAAAGTATATATTGCATTGATAAATACAGAGTGCTAAAATTATTTTATAATAGTAAGAGAAAACAGAAAATAATACCTGTTTTAAAAGAAACGACAGAATTTTATCTGGTATATAAAATATACGTTTGTAATTTGAAAACAAGAAATATTATGGGGGAAAGAAATGGGACAAGTTACAAGATATTCAGAAAGTGAACAGGCATGGAATAAATCTGAACAGAATAGAATTACGGAACTTCAATTAGCCAGAGGCTTTCAAGTTGCGGATATTTATTTGAACAGAGCATATTTGGATGTATTTTCTGCTGCGCCAATTATTTCACTGAATCGTTCTGAAATGGATATATCAAAACTTCGTCTGTTCGAAATATCGAAGTTAGTTTTTGATGCAGAGGAAAAATTTACAGATAAATTGATGAGTGTTTATTCAGCACTTCATAGCATGGAAAGTTCGATTGCAATGCTCATAGATAGTGATGGAGAAAAAATCCAGTTTTATATTGGAACTCGTTCTGAAAAAAATCCTGCGATTGCAGGAGATATTTTAGAGTCTACATTAAAAGGAAATTTTCCAGGAATTGTTTATGAAACAAAAAGTATGAATGACATTCAAAATTTAATTACTGAGATACAAATGCAAAAATCAAAGAGTCTTTCGTCTGTTTCTATAGTGCCCTCGATTCGGGGTGAAGAACAAAAGATGGATACATTTGTACAGGGAATTGAAAAGTTTATTGACGCAATGAATGGGAAAAAATATACCATGTTATGTTTGGCTACGCCATTAGACTATCAAACAATGGAGAAAAGAAAACATGGATATGAAGAACTTTGTTCTACATTGACACCACATGTGAAAATGTCAGTGGCTTTTGGAGAAAATGAAAGTTTGGCTGTGAATAAAAGTATATCAGCAAGCTTTTCAAAATCTGTAAATAGAAGTGTTAGCAATTCAAATACAGTTAGTTCATCGAATTCAAGTGGGACAAATGCAAGCGCCAGTAGCGGGAGCAGCTATAATGGAAGCTTTTCAGGAGACGGCAGTAGTTTCGGTTGGGGTGGAAATAGTGGATATTCTAATGGATCTTTTGACTCGTATACATCGGGAAATTCTTTTACCAAAGCTATATCAGATAGTGAAGGCTCAAGTACAACAGAAGGAATGTCAAAAGGAGAAACAGAGACGGTTGGTTCTTCAAAAACGGTTACATTGAACTTCGAAAATGCGGGTGTAAATAATTTAATTGAAAGAGCTAAAGCACAGTTAGAACGTTTTAAAATGTGTGAATCCTTTGGAATGTGGGAATTTTGCAGCTATTTTATGTCAAATGATATTCATACTTCTGCGCTTGCGGGAAATGTATATAAGGCATTAATGACAGGAGAAAAATCGGATGTTGAAAGTGCACATTTTAATATATGGTCGCTAAATCAAAAAGAAAAGATTCAAAAAATTGAGGAAAATGTTTTATATTTTGTGCATCCTAGAGCAGAAATACAAGCTTTTGAAGAAGGATACAGTAAACAAATAGTAACGCCGACGAATCTTGTGAGTGGAAACGAATTGCCACTTGTAATGGGATTGCCTAAAAAGTCTGTTGCTGGTCTCGCCGTTATTGAAATGGCAGAATTTGGACGTTCTGTTGTTTATGAAAATAATGTACCAGTAAGACCGATAGAGTTTGGTAATATATATCACATGGGGGTAGTAGAAAAATCCAGAGTACTTATGGACTTGGACTTATTGGCGTCACATTGCTTTATTACAGGATCCTCTGGATCTGGAAAATCCTATGCGACCTATGAATTGTTAGAACAGCTTTTGCAAAATGATGTAAAAATCATGGTTATTGAACCTGCTAAAGGTGAATATAAGCAAATATTTGGGGGATTAAAGGGAATTAAAATTTTTACAACGGATCCCAATTCATATAGGCTTTTGAAAATTAATCCATTTCAGTTTCCCGACAATATTCACTTACTTTCACATATAGAACAATTGCTACAGATTTTTAATGCTTCGTGGCCGCTATATGCGGCGATGCCGGCAATATTAAAACAAGCGGTTGTAGATAGTTATACACGTTGTGGCTGGGATGTACAGAATTCTATTTGGATTCCGGGTATTTGCGATCATAAATATCCGGTATTTGCAGATGTTTTAGAGATTCTTCCAGAAATTATTAACACATCGGATTATTCATCTGATTCAAAAGGAGATTATAAAGGGGCATTATTAACAAGAGTTCAGTCGATGACAGTTGGAATTAACGGATTGATTTTTAAGAACAGCCTTGGAATTGAAGATTCGTTGTTGTTTGATAGTAATGTCATTGTGGATTTAAGTGAATTAGGTTCGGATGAAGCGATTGCTTTGATTATGGGCGTTTTAATTATGAAATTAAATGAATATCGTAAAGCACAGAGAAAAGAAAATTCCCGGATGGTATTAAATTCACAACTGAATCACGTGACTGTATTAGAAGAGGCGCATAATCTGTTGAAGAGGACCTCTAAGGATCAAAACCAGGAAGGCGCCAATATGGTTGGAAAATCTGTGGAAATGATCAGTAATTCTATTAAAGAGATGAGAACGTATGGTGAGGGATTTATTATTATTGATCAGTCACCAATGGCAGTTGATTCTTCGGCGATTGAAAATACTTCAACCAAAATTATTATGAATACTCCAGCTAAAGAAGCTTGCGAGGAATTAGGAAGCGCACTTTCGCTTAGCAATGAACAGACTAAAGAACTTTCACGTTTGAATGTAGGGGTTGCGGCGGTATTTCAAAAGGGATGGCTTTCACCAGTACTAATGAAAGTAGATAAGTGGGATAACCGATATAATACACAAGTGGAGATGACGAATACAGTTGATTTGAGAGTTACAAGAGGAGAACTTTTAAATGCACTGTATGAGCAGAAAAATGAAGAAAAATTTTCACCCATGCGTTTAAGAACAATTACACGTTCTTCAGTAGTACCAATTGATAAAAAAAGAGAATTGGATGAAGTTTTAAGGTCGTATAATGAACGATTTCCAGTAAACCATCCATTTGATCGGTATTATTATGGAAATCTACTTATCGAATTAATGGGATGTGAACAGCTATTTAAGGTAATTCCATTGAGTGGGATACCGACTTATAAAGAATTTGATGAGGTGGATGAAAATACACGAGAATTTTCTGAGATGCTATATGCTTATAAAAAAGGAACAGAATCTTGGTTTAAGAAATTTTTTGATGCATTTTCTTTTTATATTGCTAGTGATGATGAAAAAGCAAAAGCGGATGGAATTTTAAGTATGCTATATGTAGTTGGGCATGAAGGAAAGATAAAATATTATCGAGATGACAGACTTGCGATGCTATGTAGAATGTTATACAGACAATTAGGAATTCTGTTATGAGAGAGAACTGGAGGAAAAGAATATATGACATTTGGTGGATTTAAAGAAACTAGTGAATCAATGGAAAACAATGAAGCCAAGACTGAAAATACAGAAAAAAAACGTAATCAGATTTTGGAAATTCCAGACGAATATAAAGATGATTTTGATAAAAAAATAGAAACCAGTGAAAATAAAGAGCAACAGACGGATACTGAAAAAAAGGATACACCAGAGGGGGGAGAAAAAACCGGATGGTTTGAAAAAATCAAAGGTTTTTTTTCAAAAGAAAAGGAAAATAACATTGAAAAAGAAGATGAGCCAGAAAAGAGCGAAAAGCCGGATAAACACAGCTCATTTATTGATTCATTAAAAGTAGATATGAGTCCAGAAGAAGTTAAAGAATATAATGCTGAACATGGATATACAGATGAAGTAACAGAAAGACCTAAGGGAGGGGTTGAACGAGAAAAAACACTTGAAAATGAAGATTCACGTTGGGAGGCATATGATACACCAGAAGAAAACACGGAAGATACAACAAATGATTCTTTGTAGGAGATTATAAAATAATATGGCAACAAATGTACAAATTCAATTTAATCCGTTTCAACAACAGCTGAATATTCTTATTGATGGAAAACAACTTTCAGAGTATAGTTGTTTGATACAATTTGCAGACGAAGATATTTGGCAATGGCATTCGGAAATATTGGATGCGCTGTATAATGAATTGCAGGATAATTTTTTGCTTACATTTATTGGAACAGAGACGGATTCCGAAATCATGCGCTTTGCATGCGAAAAGAGTAATTATTGCTTAAAATACACGCCAAGACTTCCAACGGTTAATCGCTCTCTTCAGAAAAGACTTGGAGAATTAAATCAGCTGATAAAAAATCAGAAAAATATTTTGTGTAAAAAAACAATTATAGAGGCAAAATTTATTATTCCGAATAAATATCAAGATTGCTTAGAAGATATTTTGAGCGTCGATATTAGAAATTTGTTTTGTGAGGTAAAAGTAGAGGCATCAAGTAAAGAAAAAATATGTATAGAAAACCCCGAATTAACATATCTATTTATTCTTTCTGAAAGCATTTCTGAGGGGAAAGCAATAGCAGATAAATACACATTACAAAATCCGATTTTTATAATGTGTCAAGGAAATGCAAATAAGCTGGTAGAAATTAGTGATTCTTGTTTGATCTATGAATGGGATTTTCAAAATATTATTTCGGGAGTATTTGAATGCTTTTTGGGATTCCCACTTAGGAATGCATTGAGAATATGTATTCAAAGTCTTAATGATTATGCCTGGATGCAAGAAAAAGTAATTGATATTACAACTATGGAACCAAAAATAAACATTGTGCTTGATAGTACGGTTGAAGTAGGAAAAAGTAATGCTATACAGATTACTTGTGATCCTCCGGTAAAGGAACCACCCAAAATAGTATTTAACATTTTGGATAAAACGATAGCGTCTACGAACAATCTTGCGATATTTGGTATAAAAACTGGGATAACAGAGATAGAAGCGTATCGTTATGGAAGTGAAATTCCGTTTCAGGTAATCAAACTGAACATTATTCAGCGTAACAGAATTAAAAAAATCATTTTAGATGAAGATGAGTTGATTCTTGGAATTGGGAATAGAAAAAAATTGAATTTTGAATATTTCCCGATAGACGCAGATAATGTCAGTAATGTAACATGGATGAGTTCGAATAAAAAAATAGCCGAGATAAATTCGGAGGGATTATTAATTTGCAAAGCAAGTGGAAAATGTAAAATTTTTTGTACGGCGGAAAATGTTTCGGCAGTGTGTACGTGCGAAGTATATCCGTATCTGGAAAATCTTAGTGTTGCATTGCCGAATGGAGAAAACAAGGAATTGCAATTAGAGCAGATGCAGGAATATGAGTTACAAGTAAAGACGTATCCAGAAAATAGTATTGATGGTGAGTGGTTTGTGACAAGTTCAGATTATAATGTTGTTAATATAGTAGGAAATAAGATACTGGCAAAAAATACGGGAATAGCAAATGTTAGCGTAACCAATGTATCGAAACGAAAAAGTGTATCGTTTACAGTGAAAGTTTACAAAAAAAAGAAGAAATTCATTGAAAGATTTTTAGGAAAACATAGCAGTTAAGAATGTAAAAAAGGAGGAAAAATACTAATAGGTAAAGAGGTCCTTAGAAATGGATAATAAAACTACTATTTTGAAAGGAGTATGTGAGATGGGGAAATATATAGGAATTGATTTAGGAACAACTAACAGCTGTGTGGCTGTTATTGAAGGTGATACGCCTACTGTCATCACCAGCAAAGAAGGCTACCGCACAACTCCTTCTGTTGTAGCCTTTACGAAATCAAAGGAACTGATTGTTGGTGATGCCGCCAAGAGACAGGCTGCCGTCAACTCTGACAGAACTATATTCTCTATCAAGAGACACATGGGTACGGACTATCGCAAGAAGATTGACGGAAAGTATTATACCCCCCAGGAAATCTCTGCATTTATACTTATGAAGTTAAAGGAAGACGCCGAAGATTTCTTGGGACAGCCTGTGACAGACGCTGTTGTAACTGTGCCTGCCTATTTTACTGACGCTCAGAGACAGGCTACTAAAGACGCCGGTAAGATTGCCGGGCTTAACATATTAAGAATTATCAACGAGCCTACTTCTGCCGCTCTCGCGTACGGACTTGACAATGGTATGGCACAGAAGGTTCTTGTGTATGACTTAGGTGGTGGAACTTTCGATGTATCTGTTATCGATATCGGTGATAATGTCATTGAAGTTCTTGCAACTTCAGGTGACAATCACTTAGGTGGTGATGATTTCGATGAAAGAATAGTTAATTATCTTGTCGAGCAGTTTAAGATAAGTGACGGTATCAATCTTTCAAAGGACGTCTCTGCAATGCAGCGTTTAAGAGAAGAAGCTGAGAAAGCAAAGAAGGAGCTGTCTTCTTCTGTGACAACTAATATTAATCTTCCTTTTATCGCTATGTCTAAGGACGGACCGCACCACATTGATATCACTTTATCAAGACAGACATTTAATGAGCTTACTGCTGACCTTGTAGACAGAACAATCACCCCTGTTGAGAATGCACTGCATGATGCAGGTCTTTCCAAGACAGACATTAATATGGTTTTATTGGTTGGTGGTTCTACAAGAATCCCTGCTGTTGCTGATAAAGTAAGACAGCTTATGGGAAAAGAGCCATCAAGAAATCTTAATCCTGATGAATGTGTAGCCCTTGGAGCTGCCGTTCAGGGTGGCAAGCTTGGAAACCAGCTTCAGGCCGGTTCTGCTGCTTCTGAAATCATACTTATGGATGTAACTCCAATGTCTCTTTCTATTGAGACTATGGGTGGAATTGCAAGCAGGCTTATTGAAAGAAACACTACCATTCCTACAAGACACAGCCAGATATTTACTACTGCCGGCAATTTCCAGACATCCGTTGATATCAAGGTTTTTCAGGGTGAACGAAAGTTTACAAGAGACAATAAACTGCTTGGCAACTTCCGTCTTAACGGTATTAAGCGTGCGATGGCAGGAGTCCCACAGATTGAAGTAACATTTGACATTGATGTTAATGGTATTGTCAATGTATCTGCAAAGGATTTAGGTACCGGAAGGGAACAGAGCATTACTATTACTTCAAGCTCTAACATGACCGAAGAAGAGATTGCAAAAGCCCGCTGGGAAGCCGAAATCTACAGCAAGCAGGACGAAGCATACCAGAGTTTCATTGACATAAGGGAGGATGCTGTAAAGACTCTTAACGAGGCTAACAACGCACTTGCCGCCAATAAAAAGGTCTGGGAGAAGGATAAGAAAAAGAATGTTAAGGCTCAGATTGGACATCTTGGCAAGCTTATATCTAAAGCTCCTATTGACAAGCTTAATGAGGAGAAAGCAGCTTCCATGCATGAGGCTTCGGAAGCTGTGAAAGAAACTTTAAGGTAGTGGCGAAAAAGACCAGTTCAGATATTTCCCGAACTGGTCTTTTTATTTTCTTGTTATTTCTCTAGTTCTTCGTATGCAAATAACATTTTTTCTGTGTTATCTACATAATATTTCTGTTCTTTCTGAAAATATTTTACAAGACTGCTGTAATCATTTGCATGCTGTGCTTTGTTAAGACTTCTGTAATACTCTGCTTTATTATCATCCCTTATGATTATTGGAATTATGTTATTGTCTAAACATTGTTTCAGTATTATCATTCTTCCAACCCTTCCATTGCCATCCTGAAATGGATGTATAAGTTCAAATTGGGCATGGAATTTTGCTATTTTGTCTATACTGACTTCATTGGAATTATTGTATTCTTCTATGAGGTTATGAATCTTCTCTGGCACTTCCTGCGGCAAAGCCACATTAATATCACTTACTCTGTTTTCTCTCTTCTTCCAGTCTCCTATAGCATAACCATTTGCAAAATCTTCAAACACGCCTTCTTTGAGATTTCTATGCATACCTTTAATCAGATCTTCATCCAATGGTGCTTCTATATTTTTCATTATATAATTAAACATTTTAAAATGTCCGTTCATTTCCTCTATATCTTTAGCCCGGAATATTACTTCTGTATCATCAGTATATAATGTACCTGTTTCGAACATAGATGCTGTCTGCTTTTCTGTAAGAGTACTTCCCTCAATTCTGTTTGAATTATATGCCATACTTCTCTGCGTATATCCATACACACCGCTTCTATCCTGCTTTTTAAATTCTATAAGTAAACGCTCTTTTAATCTTTTCATAAAAATATCTTCATTCATAACATTTTTCCTTCTCTATAAAATCCGCTATATTTACTCTGCAACTGATAATATTGTACCATTTAGCTGATGATTATTACAACATTTACATTAATCCAGATAGGAATTTACTCCGCTTTCTTTCCTTTTACATTAACTATGCAGATTCCTATGCACACTAATACTAACGCTATTAATGCATTTATTCCAAGCTCTCTGCTTCCTTCTCCAAGCCACCATGCTGAAAGAAGCACACCAAATACAGGATTGGTAAATCCGAATATAGCTACCTTGGATACAGGGTTGTGCTTAAGTAGTATTCCCCAGAGAGAATATGCCACTGCTGATATACAAGCAAGATAAAGCAGCATAAGTACAGCAC
>OHUF01000987.1_pt1 | contig 10555 bp, 10 predicted proteins | sample 1579131 | NCBI WGS metagenome assembly OHUF01 (sample SAMEA3879553, study PRJEB24766) | human gut metagenome | biome: human-associated habitat; feature: feces | place: USA | collected 1985/1987 | reverse complement strand
AAAAAAGACAATGCATTTGTGCGTTGGACTGAAAAGCACGCAGAATTTTGGAAATTCATTAAATTCAACTGTGCAGGTGCACTTTCAAATATTCCTGAACTTGCAACACAGCTAATATTGGTATATCTCGTATTTAAGTGTGCCGATGCTCCCGAATCGAGAGAAACAAAAATTGCATATTACTGCTCAACTTTCGTTGGATACGCAGTTGCATTTGTTCTTAACAGGAAAATTACATTTCATGCAGATGCAAATCCCTTTGTTTCAACAATACTTTATATAATTATGGTTATATTTACTATTTGGGCTAAAGGTATTATCGGTCCATGGCTTTCAAGCTTTACAAACAGCTTTCTTCCTGTTGCGCTGGCACCTACCGTGGCTACGCTTTTGGGTATGGCAGTTCCTATGATTTGGACTTATCCGTGCAACCGCTTTATTATTCACAGAAAGAAAAAAGCACCGGCTGTTGAAAAAAGAAACGAAGATAAATAAGATTGACAAAAGAGAAAAAGCAAGTATAATATTATTTAAGGCAAGGGTGCTGAATAATCCCCTTGCCTTTTGCTATTTTAATATAAGGTATTATGTAAAAAAAGGAATGCACCCGGCAGAAGCAGGTGCATACATAGCAGAACTTATTCAAAAAATGCTTGAGCAAAGGACAAGCGGTTTAAATTTGAAAATATAAAAAACGGTACTGTTATCATTACAACAACAGTACCGTTTTTTATCAGTTAGATTGATAAGCAAGCTCTAAGGAATATTTGTCACATACGGCAAAGTGAAAATTAACACCTGTTTTATCTGAAAATTTAGTGAGAATATCAAAGAAGTCGTCTAAGTTAGTATTATTGTTATTAATTATATCTATAGTCGAGTCAACAAAAATATCAGTCAAATCATAGTCGCTTGCGCAAAGCCCTACAAGAAAACCGCAAAGAGCAGTTGCACCCTCAATACCAAAATCAGACACGTTAATAAGCCTAATATTACTTGGCAGACGGGTTGAGAGTTTATCTGAAGCATCAATAAATATAACGTTTCCTTTACTTTCAGCAGCTGTATTAATGCAAGCCTCACACATAATACGTGTTTTGCCAACGCCGTTAATACCCGTAATGTATTCTACCATAATTATGTCCCCTTTAAATTATTTGCAAAATCAATTGCTATAATAACAGTATCACATAATTAAGAATATGCAAAAAACAAACGGTTAATGTTAAATTAAATTAATATGAACAATTTATTATTTGATTTTATTAACAATTATCATAACTATTCCGAGAATTACAAGGATAACGCCGGTTACTCTGTTAAGTGTTTCCGGTTTTGCTTTATTTGCAAGAAATGCTGCAATTTGAGCAAATATAAGAGTTGACAACATACAAAAAGCTAATGTCCACCAATCGGGAGCACCGCCGATTGCAAAATGACTGATTGAGCCGGTAAATGCAGTAAACGCCATAACAAAAACGCTTGTTCCGACTGCGGTTTTAAGTTCATATCCGAGAACGGATGTCAGGATCAGAAGCATCATCATACCACCGCCGGCACCGATGAAGCCACATATAAAGCCGATTAATACGCCGCATACAACTGATTGTATGGCACGTTTCTTAGCAGACACACCCTCCATAGCTTCCTTTGTAGTCATAACAGGTCTTATGATGAATTTAATTCCAAGAAGAAATGTCATAAATACAGAGAAGCTGCCCATTGTAGCTGATGGAACAAGGCTTGATACATAGCTTCCTACAACAGTGAATATAAGAACACTGACCATCATAATAAGTCCGTTTTTAATGTCTAGATTCTTGTTTTTTCCATATGTATATGCTGATATGGCACTGGCAAGCACATCAGAAGAAAGTGCAATGCCGACAGCCATATAAGGATCCATTCCTAAAAATGTAATGAGCATAGGGCTGATTACAGCAGCGGCACTCATACCGGCAAATCCAGTACCAAGACCGGCACCCATACCTGCAAAAAAAGTTACAATAATAGTTAAAAATAATGATGACATAATTAATATACCTCCTTGTTTTGCGAAGCAAAATGCGACTGCCCATGCAGGAGCAGAGGTATTTACCTCTTTTCTGTGCACAATTCTAATAAAAATAGTTTGGTGTCAGGTGCACACCGACCCTAGTTGTCTTCAAGTATCTTATCAAGATTAGCTTCTATCTGTTTCATACCCGAAAAAAAAGCCTCTTTAGTGGCAGTGTCCATATTATCAAAAAGATGTTCAAGAAAATCTTTCTGTAAAACCTGACCTTCTTTAATTATTTCCTCTGCCGCAGGTGTGCATATGAGCTGTGTTTTCCTTCTGTCACCTTTGGTTTCTTTTCGTATGATATAACCATCACACACAAGCCTGTCAACATTGACAGAAACAAGATTAGCTTTGATTTTTCTTACCTCCACAATATCTCTTGCAGTTGTATATTCTGGATTATTTGCAAGAAACATAAGAATATCGAAAGCTGTCTGTGGAAGATTAAACTTATGTAAAAGCGGTTTGCATACTGAGTTATATGCAAGATTGATTTTTTGTGCGAATTCAATTCCTGAGTTCATAAGAGAGTCAGCCTCCTTGTAGTGAAATATAAATTACAAAAATGAATAATTCAAATTTGAAGTATTATAACACGTTTATATTGATAAGTAAAGAGCGTAAATGCAGTTTTAGTTTTGCTTTATTTATTAGCTTTTTTATGTTTTTTATCTTCAATATAGTGCATTTCGTAATGACGGGTGCTATACTTACTTACAACAAAAATATGCGCACACCTGACACAGATTCGATATGCGTAAAAACACGCAGAAATGGAGATTAGTGTGAAAATATTTTTTTATGCCCTTAGGGAATATGATGAGAAGAAATATGTTGAGAAATTCGCAGAGCAGTATTCATTTGAGTATGGTTTTACATCAGATTATCCTTCAATGGATAATGTAGAACTGGCTGAAGGCTATGATGCAATATCAATAATAACCAATCCCATGTACCCGGAAATACTTGATGCATTTCATAAGAAGGGAGTTAAGTACATATCAACAAGAAGCATAGGTTATGAGCATATTGATATTAAGTATGCACATTCAATAGGTATGAGAGCAGCCCACGTAGTGTATTCACCAAATAGTGTTGCGAATTATGCGATTATGCTTATGCTTATGGCCTGTCGCAATATGCCTTGGATAATGAAAAAAGCGGATTGTCAGGACTACTCATTAAAGGGAAAAGTCGGAAAAGAATTATCAACATCAACAGTTGGAATAATAGGAACGGGTAATATAGGTAAGACGGTGGTTAAGCATTTATCTGGCTTTGGATGCCGTATATTAGCATATTCATGTTATGAGGATGAAGAAGTGAAAAAGTATGCAGAGTATGTAAGCTTTGATGAACTTCTTACGAATTCAGATATTATAACATTACACGTTCCTGGAAATGCTGAAAATACACATCTTATTGATGAGGCAGCATTTAAGAAAATGAAGGATGGAGTAATAATAGTCAATACAGCCAGAGGCCTTATAGTGGATACACAGGCACTTATAGCTGCATTAAAGAGTGGAAAGGTAGGATTTGCCGCACTTGATACTTTTGAGGGAGAGGCAGGCTTATACTATCTTAATAAGGAAACTGAAAAGCTTGATAATGACAATATGGCAGTTTTAAAGAGCTTTCCTAATGTAATACTCTCACCTCATATGGCATTCTATACAGAGCAGGCGGTGTCCGATATGGTTGAGAATTCAATAAAGGGAATACTAGGTTTGGAAAATGGTGACAATAGTCTGGAGGTTATGTAGTTTTAACAGCCGGATGTGATAAGGGTAAAAATGAATTCCTGAAATTTTGTTTTTGGCATAGTAAGCCCTCCTTATAAAAATAATAAAAAGTTTCATATAAACACAAAAATGTCGCCTATCCGTCTGACAATGGATAAGCGACATTTTATGTCATATTTATTTTATCAAGTATTGGGAATTTGACTTGCTATTTTGTGTTGGTGTATGTAGTAAAATAGTATATAATTATTAACAAGATATGAATGTGAAATGCAATTATGTTATTAGGAGGAAAATGATATGAAGTGGGGAATTCTGGCTACAGGTAATATTGCAAAAAAATTTGCATCAACTATAAATCAGATGAGTAAGGAAAATGAACAGCTTGCAGCAGTAGGCTCACGGCACATGGATAGTGCAAAAGCTTTTGCCAGGGAGTATGATATTCCACGATATTATGATTCTTATGAAGCATTGGTAAATGATCCTGATGTTGAGGCTGTTTATGTAGCAACACCGAATAGTCTGCATTATGAGAATTGCAGACTTTGTCTTGAGCATGGTAAGCATGTACTTTGTGAAAAGCCATTTACAATAAATGAGAAACAGGCACAGGAGCTGTACAGGCTGGCAAAGGATAAGCATCTTTTTATTATGGAGGGATTATGGATATGGTTTCTGCCATTGTATAATCGTCTGCGTAATATCCTGCTTCAGGGAACAATAGGAGAAATTAAACATATTTCCTGTCAGTATGGATTTGTTGCAACGGGTGCCAGAAAAGAGCGTAAATTTAACTCTGCACTTGGTGGAGGTGCTCTGTTGGATATAGGAATTTACAATCTGGGATTTTTGCGTATTGTTACAGGGTGTGATCCGCAGAATGTAGAAACCACAAAAGTACATATTAATGAGAATGGAACAGATGATTACAGTTGCCTCAAACTGACATATAATGATGGATGTATTGCAGAATCAGTCCAGACAATAGGGCAGGAGTTGAAACGCGATGCCAGAATTGAGGGAACAAAGGGAAGTATATTTTTACCGGATTTCCAACACGCAAAGACCTTGATACTTGAGGTGGATGGTAAAGAACCGGAAACAATCGAGTGCCCGGTTGATATAAATGGATTTGAATATGAGATTCGTGAAGCAGGCAGATGTATAGCATCAGGAAACAATGCCAGTGCTATTTATACACCGGAAGATAGTATTGCACTTACAAGGCTGATGTATGATATCCGTATGAGCTGGAATATGATATTTGATGGTGAGATACAGGCATAAAAACCATGGCAATTGCTAAAATGGGAAAACTTGTTGAAGTTGATATAAGAAAGCTCTGGGAGCATGAGCAGTATGATTTTTCTAAATGGCTTTCAGATAAAGAAAATCTGGAACTACTTAATGATGCCATTGGGCTTTCATTAACAGAGGTTGAGACAGAAGTATATGTCGGTGCTTACAGATGTGACTTGGTGGGAAAAGATGAGGTTACTGGTGAAAAGGTTATTATTGAAAACCAGCTGGAAGCTTCAAACCATGACCATTTGGGGAAAATTATTACATATGCGTCAGGACTTGATGCCAATGTAATTGTATGGATTGTAAAGGAAGCGAGAGAAGAACACAGAAGTGCTGTAGAATGGCTTAATAATAATACATCTACAAATATTAACTTCTTTCTTATTGAGGTTCATGCATACAAAATTGGCGATTCTAATCCGGCTCCTATGTTTGAGGTAGTCGAAAAGCCTAACGGCTTTATTAAAAATGCCAAAAATCAGTCGGGTTCTTCGGATCTTAATAAATCGCAGTCTGAAAGACTTGAATTCTGGACGCAGTTTAATGATGTTATAGTGGAGCGGGGAAAGCCATTTAAGATTAGAAAGGCTTCTACGGATCACTGGTATGATATTGCCATTGGAACTAGTGTTGGACATGTTGCTCTTAATCTGGTAAATAAAGAAGGCTGTGTTGTTGTTGAATTGTACATAAATGATGATAAGGAATTATATGATTCTCTGGAATCGCAAAAGGAAGAAATAGAAGCAAAGCTTAATCTTCCATTGGAGTGGCGCAGACTGGATGATAAGAAGGCTTCAAGAATAATGCATAAGATTTATGGACTTAATTTTGATGATCATTCAAATTATGGTGAATTAATGAATGAGATGATAGACAAGGCGGTTAAGTTTATAAGTGTATTTAAAAAATATATGAAATAAAAAAGAAAATGAGTGTCAGCCGTTTGGATTTGAAAAGGATCAAATGGCTGATTTTTTATGTCAGGAGGTTTCTATTTGAATTACTGTTATTATTTTTTATGTTAATATGAAAATAGGAAGAGCAGAACTTGAAATGACATTAATTGACAAATTACGACAAAAAAGAAAAAAATATTTGTTTATGTGGTATAATATTTCAGAAGCAATAATGTATAAACTAAACGGATAGGAAACGGGGGCTATTTTTTGAGAATACTGTTTTGTAACATTGCATGGATGGATTATTATAAGGGAATTGTTCCGGGAAAAGATGAGCCAAAAAACGGAGGTTCATATGTAAAGGATACGAAAGATGCACATGAAAAGTATAATTTTAAGCCGGAACTCTTAAAACTAAAGGGATTCCCGGAAGGTGAGTATTGTCTTGGATTTGTGGAGACGAAAAGTACCAGCGCCGGGAAAAGGAACCAGCTAAATATTGAAAAGATAGAGGGCTGCAGTGATCTTAAAAATGATACAGAAGTTGATGATGTGCTGGTTGTGTACTGTGCATTATATCCGGACTCTTTTGATAAGGAAACATATGTTGTAGGCTGGTATAAACATGCGACAGTTTACAGACGATACGAAAAGCTGGAGTTTGATACTGAAGCTTCAGATAATGAAAGGTCAGATAATGAGTCAGCAGCAGATGAAAAATATATCCAGTTATACAATGCAATTGCATTAAAGGAAGATTGTGTTTTGCTTCCAAGGTCGCAAAGGCGAAAGACATTCTGGAGAGTGCCAAGAAAGAAAAAGGGTGTGGCATTCGGATTTGGACAGTCAAATGTATGGTTTGCAAGAGGAGAAGATGATAATAAGTATTTATCTGATTTTCTTGACAGGCTTGAGAATCAGATTGAAACCTATGATGGTGAAAACTGGATAGACAGATATGCAGAGTAGAAAAGGAGAGATGAATGCAGCGGGATATTAATACACTGATAGAGGATATTGTTAATGAGGAAATAATTAATGCAAAGAAGAATATAATTATTAAAATTCAGGAAGCATTTTTAACTAGCGGGATATCTGATGAATTATTTAAGGTGAAAGATGTACCCTTACATGAGATAGGATTTAGTGTCAGAGTCGAGAATGCACTCAGGCGTTCCGGAATAAATTCGTTAAAATAATTGGTTCTCTGTTCCAGATGTGATTTATTGAGGGTAAGAAATTTAGGGAAAAAAGGAAGGGCAGAGCTTGAAGCACTTCTTTTGGATAAGTATGGGGTTACTTTAAGAGAAGGATTAAAAATTTAGTGCTTAAAAAGACATGATAACAGTTCTTATACTATAAAGGCAGTATATGTATGGGAAAATCGGTATTGACCGAGCTCTTTGAGCGAGGGATACTTCTTGTCCGAAGGGCAAGAAGGTGTAACTGAGAATACTTAGATCAATCGAAGTTTTTAGGGCTAAAGCCAATATAAATAATACTAGACAGGTTTGTCCAATAGCGTAAATACAGCATTTTCTCGCTTTGTGTCGTGTTATGTTTAGTAGAATAATATTACTCTGTCAATGAAAGGAGGAAACAGTATGGATCAGAAAAAGATTGGAAGTTTCTTAAAAGAACTTAGGAAAGAAAAGGTTATTACACAGGAACAGCTTGCCGAAAAGATAAAAGTTTCAGGCCGAACGGTTTCTAGATGGGAAACAGGTTCTAATATGCCTGATATTAGTTTGTTGGCTCAATTGGCTGATTTTTATGATGTTAGTATACCTGAAATCATTGATGGAGAAAGGAAAAGCGAGAATATGAATGAAGAAGTAAAAGAAACAGTATTGAAATTATCTGATTATACAGAGACAATTAATCAAAAAATTAAAGGAAGGTTATTTGTACTTACGGTTATTGCAATAATAGGAATGATTGCGTTCGTGATTATTGAATTTACAGGACTAGATACACCTGGAAGTGTCTATGAAAGAGTAGCAGGTGCAGGTCTTGGGTTAGATTGTGGTATTCTAATAGTCCTTGCATTGTATCTTTCTGGGATTTTAGGTAAAATTAAAGCTAAGCGAGGGATGAGAAGAAGCTCTAATCAAAAATAATACAGCTTATTTTATAATTAAGTAATGAGAGTGGTAAATTTCTAAAGGAAAACGAGATATAGAAAACTATATAAGAATAATCAACAGGCAGGCGGTCTTATAGCGAGACTTCCTGCTTTTATATTGTATAAATATGATTTCTTTTGCTGTAGCAAATATTGATTAAAATATTGGTAATCATCAAAAATCCCCCCAATAACAAGTAGAGGTATAGCAAGGAATTGGGTGAAAATGACAAATAAGAAAAAATCACCCAACGAAATGGAAGAAAGTACAAAAAATGATGGGGAAATTATCGAAATATGCAAAAAATCCCCAATGACAGACAAATATGTAAGGAATGATTTTGGGGAATATTTGAATTATCCGAAAATTCCCCAATATTGGAAACTGTGAAAAGATAAAGCTGTTAATAAGAAAGAATTCCCGGAAGAATGTGCTAGAGAACGTGAAATTATGGGGCAGGAATGCATAAAGTGGATAGAAGAAGTGTGGTAAAAATGTGGCAGAAGATGGATTAAAAAATGGGATAGAAAAGAATTTAACCTTGCACCTCCACCGAAAATAGTGTATAGTTTGCTTGTTTTTGAATACTAGAAAAGTATTGGAGGAATGGGAAATGGCAAAAAATCTGGTAATTGTCGAGTCACCGGCAAAGGCAAAGACAATTAAAAAATTCCTGGGTGCATCCTATGATGTTATCGCATCGAACGGACATGTACGGGATATGCCGAAAAGCCAGATGGGTATTGATATTGAACATGATTACGAACCGCATTACATCACAATTCGGGGAAAAGGTGAATTATTGGCGCAGCTTCGTAAGGCAGTCAAAAAAGCAGATAAGATCTATCTCGCGACTGACCCTGACCGTGAAGGAGAAGCAATCTCATATCATCTGATTGCAGCCCTGAAACTGGAAGGCAAAAATTATAAGAGAATCACTTTCAATGAGATTACGAAAAATGCAGTCAAATCTTCTATAAAAAATGCCAGGGAAATTGACATGGATCTGGTAGATGCACAACAGGCAAGACGTGTGCTTGACCGTCTGGTTGGATACTCGATCAGCCCGCTTTTGTGGGAGAAGATCAAGAGAGGCTTGAGCGCTGGTCGTGTGCAGTCAGCCGCTTTGAAGCTGATCTGTGACCGGGAAGATGAGATCAATGCATTTATTCCGGAAGAATACTGGAGCTTAGATGCGTATCTGTCAGCGAATCCGGCACTGAAGCCGGTTTGCTTTCATTATGCGAAGGATAAAGTCAAAAAAGAAGAACTTGATCAGGTAAAGAAAGAAATCGACGGAAAGCCATTTACGGTTTCGGAGATAAAGGTAAGCGAGAAGACGAAGAAACAGCCGCTTCCGTTTACAACAAGTACGTTGCAGCAGGAAGCTGGAAAGAAGCTGAATTTTGCAACAAATAAGACGATGCGTATCGCGCAGCAGTTGTATGAAGGCGTGGAAATCAAGGGCATGGGTTCTATCGGTCTGATCACATATCTGCGTACGGATTCAACACGAATCTCTGAGGAAGCTGATAAAAATGCAAAAGAATATATTGCACATCAGTTTGGCGAGAATTATGTCGGTGAGGCAAAGGATGTAAAGACCGGCAAGAAGATCCAGGATGCGCATGAGGCAATCCGCCCGACAAATGTCGAACTGTCTCCTGTAAAATTAAAGGAGCAGCTTCCACGTGACCAGTTCCGCCTGTATCAGCTTATCTATAACCGTTTTCTGGCAAGCCGTATGGCACCGGCAGTTTATGAGAACAAGACAGTATATGCAGAAGCTTCCGGACATAAGTTTAAGGCATCCACATCAAAGGTCGTGTTCGATGGATTCATGTCTGTATATTCCTTAGATGAAGAGAAAGAAGAGAAGACAAGACTGACCGGACTGGAGAAAGGTACAACACTTACCTGTGCAGAACTTGAGGAAAAGCAGCATTTCACACAGCCGCCGGCACATTATACAGAGGCACTTCTTGTAAAGACGATGGAGGAACTGGGGATCGGACGTCCGTCTACGTATGCATCGACGATCACAACGATTTTAAACCGGCGTTATGTGATCCGGGAGAACAAGAATCTGTATGTGACAGAGCTTGGTGCTGCAGTCAATAAGATGATGTCGGATGCATTCCCGGAGATTGTTGATACGGAGTTTACAGCGAATATCGAGTCACTTCTGGACAGCATTGAGGAAGGAAAATTAGAGTGGAAGGTTGTTATCCGGAATTTTTATCCGGATCTTGCAGAGTCTGTGGAGAAAGCAAAGGAATCGCTGGAATCGGTCAAGATTGCAGATGAGGTATCGGATGTGCCTTGCGATCAGTGTGGACGTATGATGGTAGTCAAATATGGTCCGCATGGAAAGTTCCTTGCGTGCCCGGGATTCCCGGAGTGTCGGAACAC
>OHUF01000986.1_pt1 | contig 10557 bp, 8 predicted proteins | sample 1579131 | NCBI WGS metagenome assembly OHUF01 (sample SAMEA3879553, study PRJEB24766) | human gut metagenome | biome: human-associated habitat; feature: feces | place: USA | collected 1985/1987 | reverse complement strand
AATTATAATAAATGGCTTAATATTTGGAATTGGGCTTTATCTTATTATAGTTGAAAAAACTGTTGGAAATTTTGTTGTTTCTCTAGCAGTTGCAATGAGTATGATTATATATTGTAATATAGAGAAAATAAATTATATACAATACTTAATGAGTTGTATACCTATAATCATTGGAACATTTGGTATTTTTTATTTTATATCAGGTTATTGTGATTCGACAAATAAATTGGGACTTTCTATAATATTTATCATTTTTTTGTTGATGTTTGACTTTAACATTTGGAAAGGTAAGAATTTAAATGCAATTGGTATAGTGATATCAATATATGTAATATTAATATCATTATTTGGCAAAAGATATTTTTATGATTATATTTCAGATTTTTTTACAATTATTATGGTACTGTTCTTTTCAAAAGGAATTAAAAATGTGTTTAAACAAGTTGTTGAGACGGAAGTAGATAAAAATAGTAAAAAGATATCGGATAAAGAATTTTTAAATAATAAAATTATTTTATATATTAAAATAACCGCATTAATAATTTCTTTAATTTCTATTTTATGTGATTGGATTAAATTTGATATAGCAGATTTTTATTTTAATAAAAATATTTTGAGAAATTTATTTATCGGTATAATTTTAATGTTGTTGATAGGAGAAAAAATAATTAAAAATATATTCGGAATATTATTGACGATATTAATCCTTATATGTGAATACATAGGCATATTAATAATTTGTTATAACAATATAATTAGGTTAAATATTTCTGATATATCAATAATATCTATGTGTATTATTGCATTTGCAATTTTTGCAAATGTAGGAGGTGGAATGTTACTCTCTCATGGGTTTCGAATGAATGTTGCAATATTGAGAATGAAAAATATTACATGGCAAATTTATGCTATTAGTTCGATTATGGGAACTGGTGCATCTTTGGTATCGTTTAGTACTACGGTATTGTTGGCATTTGATTTAAGTATTAAAAGATTGGTGATTTCGTTATGCCTGATAATATGGACATACTGGGTTATTCCTATGGTTTATGTGATTATATTTAGAATGAACAAAGAAATCAAAACCAGCAAAATTATTCCAAATACAGCTTTAGGTGGTGTGGCTCAAGATGGAATGATGATTGTTTTAGTAATATTTTGTGCAAGTTATCTTCCAAATATGTTTTGCACTTCAATGTTATATGAGGGAAAAAGGGTGAAGGAATAATATTACTAGGAATCTTTCTATTAATTACAGCATTGGATCCTGTTAAATTTTGTTTGGAAAATAATAGAAATCATTTGATAAGGCAAAGAAAGGTAGTAAAGAATATAGAAATGATGGGAGAATGGAAAATTCTTAGGCATGAAATTATGATTCAGTCGAGACAGACATGTATAGCAATGTTTCCATATATATTAATCATTATATTTTGTATGATTGGAAAAAGCTATAAAAATGATAGTTTTGTAAATGTAAGACAAGAATTAAAAGTTTTTAAGAGAAAATATATTGAAACTGACGATTATGATGAAGAAAAAATAGAAAAGATATTTATACAATAAGGAGAAATATGACATATGGAAATGTATATGAGATTTCAGAATATATTTAAACAAAAATGTACTGAAATGGATAAGAAAATTGCAATTACTTGTTATACAGAACTGAAAAATATAGAAGAAATTTCATATAGGGATTTATTATATAGTGTTGATTCACTGATTTTTAATTTAACTAATATAGGAATGAAATGTGGTATGAGGATTATTATAATTCCAGAGTATAATATTGATACATACATTTACACGATTGCATTGGCATGTATGGGAATAACCATTGTTGCGCTAGATAAAGATACACCTATGCAATTATTAGAGAAAGAAATAACTGAGTTAAAACCAGCAGCTATTATAGCCAGTAAAAAAGTTTATGATATAAAATTTATAGATATATCAATATCGGTAATAGAATTAAAATCAGATTTAATTCAGTGGATAAGAAAAATTGATAATTATAATATATACTGTGAGTATCATGATATTATTGCAATTTTATTTTCATCAGGGACTACAAGTGAACCAAAGGGAGTAATGATTGGTTATGAACAGGAAATGACAGCATTAAACTATCTTTATAAGGTTGTAGGAAAGTCAGATATAAAATATTTAATGGTATTTCCGCTGTCTCACATATCAGGATATACAGATTATCTTGCATTAATAATGAATGGTGGTTCGATGGGAATTTTAGAAAATTGTACATCGTCTCAGTTTTCATATGGTTTTGAAATTTATAAACCAACTGTGTTTGGAATGATACCCAAAGTATGGGAAACTATTCAAAATAAAATTCAAGATGATATAAAATCAAAGGGAAAAATAAAATCTATATTTGTAAAGAATATGATTCTGCTTTGTGGACAAGTAAGAAATTTAACAGGAATTAATATATCAAAAATATTTTTTAAAAGTATAAATAAGAAAGTATTTGGAGGAAATCTTGAGCAGATTCATATGGGAGGAGGAAAATCAAATAGTGAAGTTGTAAGTTTTTTTTGGAATCTTGGATATGATTGTTTTGATTTTTATGCATCAACAGAAGCTAATATTCCTATTTGTGTGACACAGGGAAATAAGCGAATGACAAGTGTTGGAAATATAGAAACAAACCCTAATGTTGTCATAAGAGTTTGGAATCCAGATGATAAAGGAGTAGGGGAAATACAAGTTAAAAGTAAAACTATGATGATAGGCTATTTAAATAATTCAGAACTTACAGATCAATCATTTAGTGATGGCTTTTTTAAAACTGGTGATTATGGAAAAATTATTGATAAACAGTTGTATATAACAGGAAGAATAAAAGAAAGCATACATTTAAGAAATGGCGAAAAAATATCAGCTGAAGAAGTAAAAAAATTATATGATAAAGTAGCTGATATAGACAGCGAATATACTATTATTGGTATTACCCAAGACGGTTATGATGATATTTGTGTTTTTATTGTTGGAAAGAAAGGCGAATTTGATAATTCTTTTAAAATAATCAATCAAAAAGTACCTATTAATTATAGATATAAAGAATTAGTTTATGTTGATAATTTACCTAAAACATCATTAGGTAAGATTAAACAATATGAATTAAAAAGTCAGTATGAGTTTTTGAAAAATAGTTGCTTAGAGCAAAAATGCATTATAAATAATAATGAAGAAGAAAAAATTTTGAATATTATAAAAAAATATATTAATGTAGATGTTGAAGTATCCGATTTGATAGATAATTTTGATTCATTAAATTTGTTTGAAATGAGTATTGAGCTAGAATCAAAATTTGGTGTAAATATTCAGGAAACTATTACTCCTTATTGTACAATACAAGATGTTATTGAATGTATTTTAAAAAATAAAAATATATCATACAAAGATTATGATTATACAAAGTATCCTTTGAAGAGGAAAAAATATGATTTGTTTTTATTTGAAAAATTTAAAAAGTGGACAGAGTTCAATTATAAATTCGAAGTATTAGGGATAAATAACATTAATGAAAACGAACAATATATATTTGCTCCTAATCATGAAAGTTATTTAGATGCGATGTGGGTGTATAGTTGTATGCCACAATATCAAAAATTGAAGATATGCACGATGGCAGCAGATAAACTTTTTGAAAAAAATATATTCAGATATGGTATTAGAATAATGGGGGCAGTTCCAGTACATAGGGCTGGAAATACTATTATAGCTATGAATCGTATAAATGATTTAATTGAACAAAAATATAATGTAATTATACACCCCGAAGGAACACGCTCTAGAAATGGAGAAATGGGAGAATTAAAAAAAGGTGCGGCAGAGTTATCTATTAAAACAGGTGTTAAAATTATCCCGGTAGGCATATATGGGGCGTGGAATATTTATCCGCCTAATAAAAGTCTGCCGAGAATGAGATTGATAAAAAAACAAAGAAATCCTCTATATATTTATTTTGGAAAACCCATGTCGCCTTCCGATTATGATAGTGCGGATGATATGACAACTGAATTAGAAAAGCAGATAAAGAATTTATTACTAAAATGCAATAATGCAGATAAGGAGTAACGAATATGGTATATGGCATAGATGTTGATGGAGTATTAACTGATATATGGTTATATCAAATGAATAAGGCAATTCCATATTTTAAGAAACATAATATTGAATTAAAACATGAAAAAGAATATGACATAAAAGACATCTTTGAATGTACAGATAAACAAAGAGAAAAATTCTGGTTGATATATATTTGGGAGTATTGTCTTAGGTTGAAAATGACAGATGGTGCTGCTGAAACTGTCAGAATTTTGAAACAAAAAGGAAACCAGATTTATATAATTACAGGAAGGGCGCATACAAAAGAAAAGGGAGTAGTTGGGTTTATTTTTAGAAAAATGCTTAAATACTGGTTACGGAAAAATAAATTTGTCTATGACAAAATTTTTTATGTAACAGAAGAAGGTAGTTCAGAAGAAAAATATAATATTTGTATACAGGAAAATATTGATGTGTTAGTTGATGATAAGCCAACGAATTTATTGCCTTTAAAAGACAAACTAAAAATAGTATGTTTTCCAGCAAAATGGAATGAGGATAATCACGATTTAGATAAATATAGGATAAAATGTTTTGAGGATTTATTGAATGTTTAATATAAGGAATTAATATGAATATAAGTAATAATTTTTCGTGATTAACAAATCCCCCATAATAAGTATCATGATGAAAATTTACAAAAGGCAGGTTGTTGTGCACAGATGGTTGAATTTGCAGTTCTGTCATTTAAGGAGAACCAATGGGGAGAATTTGTTTCTTAGGGAATTGGTACATCTATACTTCAGATGGGAAATATAATTAAGAATCCGAGAATATGGATTGCACCAATAGTTACGTCTGCAATTATAGGATTTGACTGGGCTGGAATGATACTTATATCATTTGTTCTTCCAGCAGTGATATGTCCACTTATTAATATGCGTCTTAAAAAGATTTGCTGGGTTAAAGATGGAACTATGATACTTTCTTGAAAATTGTTATAGAATGATGTAATACGATTTTGATCTGATTTATGAATAGGAAGTTAAACATGAATAATATTGAATTAATTGGGAATAAGCAATTAGAAAAACTTAGTTTTTATGAAAGAGAAATATATCTGGCTAAAATTAGACAATACTGCTTGAAATCATTGTGTAAAAAACAGTCAACAATTAATGAATTATTAAAAAAAGCCTATCCATTAATAAGAAATTATGATTATGAGATAATTGGTGAGGAAAATGTCGGTAGTGATGCTAGTTATTTGTTTTTATGTAATCACATGATTTTTTTACTGCACAAGAAATGGGGGCAGCAGTAGGAAAAAATGTAAGTGTTTTTGCCGCAAATGATGATTTATCATTGTTATCAAAAATGATATTTGGATTAGCTGACTCAACATTTATAGATAGAAATGATTCTAAATCAAGTAGAACTGGGATTACAACAATGGCCAGTAAATTAATGCAAGGCAAATCAGGAGTTATTTTTGCAGAGGGGACTTGGAATTTACATCCATATAAACCAATGCAACAGATAAAAATTGGAGCCGCATATATAAGCGCAATATCACAAACAAAAATAATTCCTACTATATTTGAATATGTAGAAGTACCTGATTTGGTTGATAAAGAAAAAAATTTATATAAAAAATGTGTTATTTGTTTTGGTAAAGAAATAATAATTGATCAAAACCAAAATTTGATAAGTCAAACTTTGAAGATTCAAAAAACAATAGAAGAATTAAGGTTGGAATTATGGAAAAAATTAGACGTAAAAAAAGATTACACATTATTAGCCGATAAACAAAGATATGTTAATCACACATACCTTAAAAAGTTTGATGCTTTCGGATTTACATATGATTCCGAGTCAGAACAAAAGCATCTCTTCTCTAGTATAAATCAACCTGTAGAAAATGAATATATATTAACAAGTAATAATGAATTTATTCCAGGAGTAACGCTTAGAAGGAGATGAAATTGTTACGAAAGAATTGTGAAAATTATATATTATTCACAATGGCTTAAATTCATTTTTTGATTTGCTATATTCAGTCTGTTTAATGCCAGATTAATTAGAATTATAATGCTTTGAATAATAATGCTATAAAATTTTTCATATAATGATGGCTCTTGGAATAAAACAATTATGCTTCGGCTAAAATATAATAAAAATAGAAATTAGCCGAAAGGAAGCTGACGTATGAGTTATATTAAAAGAAATTTGGATGATATAGGGTAAGTAAAAATTGCTATATTCACAATCCCCCTATAATATGCTATCATAATGAAAATTTACAAAGTGAGGTCTATTTATGTGGGAGAAATTTAAATCTTTCCTGAAGCGGAAGGATATTGAAGTTTCAGTTAAAAGGTATGGAATTGATGCACTGGGTGCGATGGCGCAGGGATTGTTCTGTTCGCTGCTTATAGGAACAATTCTTAATACATTGGGAACACAGCTGCATATTGGTTTTCTTACTAATACTGTAGCAACAGTGAGCGGTGTCAATTATACAGTTGGAGGGCTTGCGTCAGCAATGAGCGGACCGGCAATGGCAGTGGCAATCGGTTATGCATTGAAATGCCCTCCACTTGTACTGTTTTCACTTATAACTGTTGGATTTGCGTCTAATGCGCTTGGCGGTGCAGGTGGTCCGCTTGCAGTATATTTTGTTGCAATTATTGCATCAGAAGCAGGTAAGATGATTTCTAAAGAAACTAAGATAGATATTCTTGTTACACCGCTTGTTACTATAGGTGTTGGAACAGGAGTAGCGGCTCTTATTGCACCGGCTTTGGGAAAAGCGGCAATGAAGATTGGCGAACTTATTATGCTTGCAACTAATCTTCAGCCTTTCCTTATGGGAATTGCAGTATCAGTTCTTGTTGGAATTGCACTTACACTTCCTATATCATCAGCCGCGATATGTGCTGCATTTGGACTTACTGGGCTTGCAGGCGGAGCAGCAGTTGCAGGCTGCTGTGCGCAGATGGTTGGATTTGCAGTTATGTCATTTAAGGAGAACCGATGGGGAGGACTTGTTTCTCAGGGAATTGGTACATCTATGCTTCAGATGGGAAATATAATTAAGAATCCGAGAATATGGATAGCACCGATAGTTACGTCTGCAATTACAGGTCCTATGGCAACATGCCTGTTTAAGCTGCAGATGAATGGCACTCCGGTATCATCTGGTATGGGAACTTGCGGATTTGTTGGACAGATTGGTGTATATTCTGGTTGGGTAGCTGATATTGCTAATGGAACAAAGACTGCAATTACAGGATTTGACTGGGCTGGATTGATACTTATATCATTCATTCTTCCGGCAGTGATATGTCCGCTTATTAATATGCTTCTTAAAAAGATTGGCTGGGTTAAAGATGGAGATATGAAGCTTTCTTGATTGGGAAAACTTAATTGGAGAAACTAGATTGGATAAAAAGATAGGTTTATATTAAAAATAGTGGCAGGACTTCAGGTATTTCTAAAGACTGCCACTTTTTATATGCATATTAATTAAAATGTTCTTTCAATTCACCAGAAAGCTTTAAGACATGCTCGATGCCATCGTCAACATTCGAAACGGCTTCTTCCTGCTGGCGGATGCTCTCTGAAATATTAGATATCATTGCAGCGTTCTCTTCAGAGGTAGCAACAAGCGTCTGAATGTCTGAGTTAACGCTGTCAAAAGCTGTCCTGACAGATTCGATTACCTTATACTGTTCCCTTACAAGATCGTGTGCAACTTCTGTTGAATCATTGATTCCGGTGAGGACATTGACAAGAGTGTCCATCTTGGAAACAACATCATTAGCTGATTCAGCACCTGCATTCACGCGGTTAGAAACTTCATCTGTCATACCTGAAAGACCGTTAATGATTTTGTGGATATTGTCTGCAGCTTCTGAACTCTGTTCAGAAAGATGACGGATTTCATCTGCAACTACAGCAAATCCTTTACCATGTTCACCGGCTCTTGCGGCTTCAATTGAGGCATTAAGAGAAAGAAGATTAGTCTGGGCTGCAATTGCATTGATTTCTTCAAGAATAGAAGTAATCTTAGACATCTCGTTCATAAGCTCAGACATAGCTCCTCTGGCAGAGCCAACAGTTTCTGCCATCTCCGAAAGAGTGTTTTTAACAACATTTACCTCGTTATTACCGGCTCTGACTGATGTATCAACTTTTTCAAAGCCAGCATCAAGCTCTTTGGAAAGCTCATAATTCTTATTGATTTCATCGGTGGCATCCTGAATTCTCTCAGTTACAGATATAGTTGCATTGGTTGTATCGTCAATAACGGTATTCATCTGAGAAGCAGCTTCATTTACCTTAGTTGCCTGTTCAGATAAGTTATCAAGACCGTTCTTACAATTTTCGATAGCTGAATTAAGATTGATGGCTATATCATTGGCTGCATGTGAATTGCTGTTAATTGTCGAGATTGTTTCTTCACTCTGGGAAAGAAGCTCACGACCTCTGTCAACAGCTTTGAATAAAACAACAGCAACAAGGTCAAAAAGGAGTACCTTTGTAAAGGCATCTACTCTGTCGTAATTAGCCCCATCAATAACGAATGGGAAAAATATGGCACATATAAGTGCAATATTAGCAACAGGAACAGAGTAATATATAATGTACTTCTTATCAAAATATAATGCCATCATTGATAGAAATACAAAATTGGCAAGAAATGCAACTGAGTTGCCGCCTAAAACAAAAGCATATACAAATGTAGCAATTGAAGGCGTAAGATTAATGAGCAAAGCTTTAATAAAATGATTCTGAATTAAGAACTTACCAATACCGGCAGCAATAAGACTGGCAAGCATTATGCCAATTCCGATAAATGCACGGATATTAATCCCTTCTGAAAAAAATGTCATAACTGATAATGCAATTGTTCCAACTAAAACAATAAGATAGTTGTGTGAATGTAATTTATCCATTAGTTCCTCCCTAAAAATAATATTAAATTGTTCGAAAATTAATATAGAAATAATAGCATTTTTAAATACAAAAATCAATGATTAACAGGTTGACATTATGTTAAATTTGAAATATACTTCTAACTAAAGCGTTGACGAGAAGAGTACTATGTTACGGTTCTACAGAGAGAAGCATATATGGTGGAAGTGCTTTAGAATACGGATATGGGAAAACCACCTCCGAGCGGCCTCAATACGGCACGGTGATTCCGTTATAATCATAATGAGATGTTCTCCTGATTGAGAGAATAATAAGGGTGGAACCGCGGATTGAATATTCGCCCCTTATACAGCAAGCTGGAAAGCCACTGTATAAGGGGCTTTTTTGCGCGAGTAGCGATGAGAATATACAGGGAAAGTCAACAACTGTGCTTGCACAGGGTGTGGACTTTGCATGGATATTCGAGGAGCACCGCGACAGTGACAGAGCGAAGCTCTGGAACATGAGCTACGAGCACAAGCAGCGATGAGAATAGCAACAAAAATATTAACACAAAAGGAGATTTATCATGGTTAATTTTAAGGAAGATGAAAGACTGAATACTCTTAATCATTCATGTGCACATGTTATGGCACAGGCAGTAAAGCATTTGTATCCACATGCTAAGTTCTGGGTTGGACCAGTAGTTAAAGAGGGATTCTATTATGATATAGACCTTGGAGATAATGTAATCAATGACGATGCTATTGAAGCTATCGAAAAAGAAATGAAGAAAATCTGCAAGGAAGGCAAGAAGATATACAGAAGAGAAGTTTCTAAGCAAGAAGCCCTTGAGATGTTCAAGGATGATATGTATAAGCTTGACCTTATAAGCGGTCTTGAAGATGGCAACATTACAGTATATGACCAGGGCGATTTCACAGACCTCTGTCGTGGACCTCATGTTGATAATACTAAGCTCTGCAAGAACTTCAAGCTTGTTAAATATTCTGGTGTATACTGGAAGGGCGATGCTAACAATCATGTAATGCAGAGAATCTATGGTGTATGTTTCCCAACAGCTGAGGAGCTTGAAGAACATCTTAAGCTTCTTGAGGAAGCAAAGGAACGTGACCACAGAAAGATTGGCAAGGAAATGGAACTTTTTATGTCAGATGACTTAATCGGCCGTGGACTTCCAATGTTCTTACCAAAGGGATATACAGTATGGCAGGAGCTTGAGAATTACATTAAGGACAAGGAAAGAAAGCTTGGATACCTTCATGTAATGACACCATGTGTTGGTACAGTTAATCTTTACAAGACATCAGGCCACTGGGATCACTACAAGGAAAATATGTTCCCGGCTATGGAAGTTGAAGGCGAATCATTTGTCTTAAGACCAATGAACTGTCCTCATCACATGATGATATATGCTAACAAAATGCATTCTTACAAGGATCTTCCTATAAGAATCGGTGAGATTGCACATGACTTCAGATTTGAGGCAAGTGGAACATTAAAGGGTATTGAGAGAGGAAGACATTTCTGCCAGAATGATGC
>OHUF01000975.1_pt1 | contig 10646 bp, 10 predicted proteins | sample 1579131 | NCBI WGS metagenome assembly OHUF01 (sample SAMEA3879553, study PRJEB24766) | human gut metagenome | biome: human-associated habitat; feature: feces | place: USA | collected 1985/1987 | reverse complement strand
TGACAGAAGCCGTTATCAGCTGGATTTCCGTCATCCGCTTGTGATTGAGCATGTGACCGAAGTCATCGACCGTGTGGTACGGGACTACGGTGTCGGCTATATCAAGATGGACTACAATATTGAGCCTGGTATTGGCACGGAAGTGGATGCGGACAGTTTTGGAGACGGTCTTCTGGAGCATGAGAGAGCGTATCTGGCATGGCTGGATGGCATCTACAAAAAGTATCCGGATCTTGTCATTGAGAACTGCTCGAGCGGCGGTCTTCGGATGGACTATGCGATGCTGGCGCGAAACAGCATTCAGTCGACGAGCGATCAGGAGGATTACCGCAATTATGCGACGATCTCGGCGAATGCAGCCATCGGCGTGACGCCGGAGCAGGCGGCGATCTGGTCATATCCGCTGCGGGACGGCACAAAAGAGGAAGTTATTTTCAATATGGTTAATGCGCTGCTGCTTCGTATTCACCAAAGCGGCCATCTCGCAGAAATTTCGCCGGAGCGGTTTGAACTTGTAAAAGAGGGAATTGACTGCTACAAAGAGATCCGCAGCGGCATCAAGGACGGCGTTCCGTTCTGGCCGATGGGATGGGCAGACAATGAAGAAAAACACCTCGCAGCCGGAATCCGTGTGCCGGGAGATGTAATTTATCTTGGTGTGTGGAGACGCGGCGGAGAGGCTGATTTTGAAGTTCCGCTGAACCGAGCATTCCCAGGGAAAGAGCTGGAGGTTTCCTGCGTTTACCCGAAAGCATGCGGTGATGTGTTCCATTACGATGACTACAGCAAGACGCTGCAGATTCACTTCCCGGAGACGTATATGGCGCGTCTGTTTCAGATTAAAGTGAAATAAAATTACATAAATCCCCGCCCGCGGAATAAATTGTATCGGAGTGTATCTGATAGGATTTTTCTGGGGAGGGGATTTTTTGCGTTTTCTTTCGGCGCTTTCAGATCTGATGGTTCCCGTACTGATTTTTTATGTGGTCGGACTGGGGCTTTTGATGAAACAGGATGTGTTCGGCGATTTTCTGAACGGGGCGAAGGACGGCATGCGGACAGTGATCGGTATTGTGCCGACTCTGATCGGGCTGATGGCAGCGGTCGGTGTTCTGCGGTCATCGGGATTTCTGGAGGAATTTGGAAAACTGCTTGGAACCGTGCTGGAACCGGCGGGAATCCCGTCTGCGCTGGTACCGCTCGGTGTTGTGCGTCTCTTTTCCAACAGCGCGGCGGTGGGTCTTCTGCTGGATCTCTACAAAGAGGCGGGCTGTGACTCCTTTGCCGGACGGGCGGCTTCGATTATGATGTCGTGCACGGAGACGGTTTTTTATACGATGGCGGTCTATTTCGGAGCGGTCCACATCAAAAAAACGCGGTATACACTGGCGGGTGCATTGCTCTCTTCCCTGGTCAGTATTGCCCTGGCAAAGGGAGTGTAAGGATTTTTTCTAATCATACCAGTGAAATGTGTTGACATTTCCATCCAACTGGAATAAGATGGAACCAACTTAAAACATACAAACTCAATAGGAAATAAGGAAATAGAGAAAAGAGCGCAAAAGTAAGGAGGAAATCAACGATGGCAAAGGTATATGACAGCATTCTGGATCTTGTAGGAAAAACTCCGCTGGTAGAACTGAAACGAATTGAAGAAAAAGAAGGACTGCAGGCGAAACTGATCGCAAAAGTAGAATCCTTCAATCCGGCAGGAAGCGTCAAAGACCGTATTGCAAAAGCGATGATTGAGGATGCTGAAGCAAAAGGTCTCTTAAAAGAAGGTTCCGTTATCATTGAGCCGACTTCCGGAAACACCGGAATCGGACTGGCAGCGGCAGCAACCGTAAAAGGCTATCGCATGATCCTTACCATGCCGGAGACAATGAGTGTGGAGCGCCGCAATATTGTAAAAGCATACGGCGCAGAAGTTGTTCTGACCGATGGAACGAAGGGAATGAAGGGTGCAATCGAGAAAGCCGATGAGCTTGCCAAAGAGATTCCGAACAGCTTTATCGCAGGCCAGTTTGTGAACCCGGCAAACTCCAAGGCGCACAGAGAGACAACAGGACCGGAGATTTGGAAAGACACAGATGGAAATATTGATATCTTTATCGCCGGTGTCGGTACAGGTGGAACACTGACAGGTGTTGGTGAATATCTGAAGTCACAGAAACCGGATGTGAAGGTTGTAGCACTTGAGCCTGCAGCATCCCCGGTACTTTCAGAAGGAAAGGGCGGACCGCACAAGATTCAGGGAATCGGAGCAGGATTCGTACCGGATGTCCTTAATACAAAGATCTATGATGAGATATACAAAGCAGACAATGACGAAGGATTCGCAGCCGCGAAGCTTCTTGCAAAGACAGAAGGAATCCTGGTAGGTATTTCTTCAGGAGCAGCACTTTCCGGAGCAATCGCATATGCAAAGAAGCCGGAGAATAAGGGAAAGACAATCGTAGCACTTCTTCCGGACAGCGGAGACAGATACTACTCTACACCACTCTTTACAGAGTAGGCACGAATATCAAGACAAAGGCATTAACTAAGTAAGATTTTAACTTCCAAACAGCTTTGGCTGCGGAATAAGAATACAAAACAGGAATTAGAAAAAGGAGAATAAACCCATGGCAAAATTAGAGAGAAAAGACAGAAAATTTAAATTTGAGACATTACAGCTTCACGTAGGCCAGGAGCAGCCGGATCCGGTGACAGATGCAAGAGCAGTACCGATCTATCAGACTTCTTCTTATGTATTCCGCAACAGCCAGCATGCAGCAGACCGTTTCGGACTGAAAGACGCAGGAAACATTTACGGACGTCTGACAAACCCGACAGAGGATGTGTTTGAGAAGAGAATTGCAGCGCTTGAAGGAGGTACAGCAGCACTTGCAGTAGCATCCGGAGCAGCAGCAATCACATATACAATTGAGAATTTGGCTCAGCAGGGAGATCACATCGTATCTGCAAAGAATATTTATGGCGGATCTTTCAACCTTCTTGAGCATACACTTCCGAATTATGGAATTACAACAACATTTGTTGACATTTTCAATCTGGAAGAAGTTGAGAATGCAATCCAGGAGAACACAAAAGCTGTTTACATCGAGACACTTGGTAACCCAAACTCAGATGTTGTTGATATTGAAGCAATCGCAAATATCGCACATAAGCATAAAATCCCGCTTGTTGTAGATAATACATTTGCAACACCTTATCTTGTAAGACCAATCGAGTACGGTGCTGACATTGTTGTTCACTCTGCTACAAAGTTCATCGGTGGACATGGAACAACAATCGGTGGAGTTATCATCGAGGGCGGTAAGTTCGACTGGGAGGCTTCAGGAAAATTCCCGTCACTGACAGATCCGAATCCAAGCTACCACGGCATCAGCTTCACAAAAGCTTGCGGACCGGCTGCATTTGTTACAAAGATCAGAGCAATCCTTTTGAGAGATACAGGAGCAACAATTTCTCCGATCAGTTCCTTTATCTTCCTGCAGGGACTTGAGACACTTTCCCTTCGTGTAGAGCGTCATGTGGAAAATGCACTGAAAGTTGTTGAGTATCTGAACAATCATCCACAGGTTGAGAGAGTACATCATCCATCTGTAGATCCGGATCCGAAGCAGCAGGAACTTTATAAGAAATATTTCCCGAACGGCGGTGGTTCTATCTTCACATTTGAGATCAAAGGTGATTCTAAGAAAGCTCAGGATTTCATTGATAACCTGGAACTGTTCTCACTGCTTGCAAATGTAGCGGATGTGAAATCACTTGTTATCCATCCGGCCACAACAACACACAGCCAGTGCACAGAGGAAGAGCTTCTCGATCAGGGAATCAAGCCAAACACAATCCGTCTGTCTATTGGTACAGAGAATATTGATGATATCATTCAGGATCTGGATGAGGCATTCAAAGCAATTCAGTAAATAGCAATCAGAGAAAACAGAGAAATCTGTAAGAAGTAGGAGCAGTAAAAGCTGCTCCTACAGTGCTTAGAAGAAAGGAGTAGAAGCGTTTGAAATTATCAAAGAAAAGCAGATATGGACTGCGTGCTCTTATTGATCTGGCGGTGAATTCACGGACAGAGCTGGTTTCATTAGGGAGTATCGCACAGAGAAATGACATTTCCGCCCAGTATCTTGAGCATGTATTTTCAGCTCTTCGCAAGGCTCATATTGTAAAGAGTATGAAAGGTTCCCAGGGAGGATATTTTCTGGAGAGAGATCCGAAAGAAATCACGGTTGCGCAGATTGTAGAGGCATTGGAAGGAACTTATGATCTGGAAGATGAAGTTGATCGAAACAACGTGGGACGTGGAGATCAGGAAGCAATTCAGCATCTGATCATTGATCGAATCAATGATTGTGTTCAGGAGATTCTGGAAGATATGACGCTTAAGGATCTTGTGGATGCATACGAAGGGTATCAGGATTCCGTTGAGGGAATGTACTATATTTAATAGAGTGGAACGTAAGGAGCAGAGACAGACAGTATGGCAGAAAATTATCAATTTGAAACACGATGTATTCACGGGGATGGAGGATTTGTAGAGGAACATCCATACGGAGCAGTCTCTGTTCCCATTTTTCAGACAGCAACTTTTGCACATCCGGGAATCGGGAAAAGTACAGGATATGATTATTCTCGTGAGAGCAATCCGACACGGTATGAATTAGAAAGCGTAATGTCCTCTTTAGAAGGAGCGGATGACAGTATTGCGTGCTCGACAGGAATGGCGGCAATTGGAATCTGCCTGGAGCTTTTCGGAGAAGGCAATCATATTCTATGTACAGAAGATCTGTACGGCGGAACTGTGCGAATGTTTGAAAGCATTGGCGAAAAGCGAGGATTAAAGTTTTCTTATGTAGATACTTCAGATATTGATCTTGTAAGAAAGAATATCAGAAAAGAGACAAAGGCACTTTATATTGAGACACCAAGCAATCCAACGATGAGGATTACAGATTTTGCAGAGATGAGAAAACTCGCAGACGAATTCGGGTTACTGATTCTTGCGGATAATACATTCCTTTCTCCTTATTTCCAGAAACCGCTACAGTTGGGTGCTGATATTGTAGTACATAGCGGAACGAAATTTCTTGGAGGACACAATGATGTTCTCGCAGGATTTGTTTGTGTCAAAGGGAAAGAGCTGTCGGAAAAATTGCGTTATACATATAAGACAGTTGGCTGTAGTCTGTCTCCGTTTGACAGTTTCCTTGTACTTCGCGGAATCAAAACTTTATCAGTGCGTCTGGAGCGCCAGCAGGAGAATGCGAAGAAGATTGCACTTTGGCTGAAAAACAGACCGGAAGTGACAGAAGTTTATTATCCGGGTCTGGAAGATCATCCGGGTTACGAGGTGAACCGGAAGCAGGCGACAGGAGCAGGAAGTATGCTTTCTTTCCGTGTAGATACGGTGGAACGTACAAGGAAGATTCTTGAAAGTGTGAAATTGATCTCTTATGCGGAGAGTCTTGGCGGTGTAGAATCGCTGATCACATATCCGATGCTTCAGACACACGGTGATGTGCCGGTGGAGATAAGAGAACGTCTTGGAATCACAGAAGATTTCCTTAGAATGTCTGTTGGAATTGAAAATGCTGAAGATCTGATCAAAGATCTGGAACAGGCATTTCAATAAAAGGAGTAAAAATGAGTGAGAAGAATTTGAATTTTGACCAGCCTGTAGAGAGAAGAGGAACCCACAGTCTGAAGTATGATTTTGCAGAAGAAAGAGGGAGAAAGAAAGATATTTTTCCGTTGTGGGTCGCTGATATGGATTTTAAGACGTCATCTTTCGTTCAGGAAGCATTGATCCGTCAGGCAGAGCATGGAATTTATGGATATACAGAGTCGGATCAGGAGTATTATGATGCGGTCAGCTCCTGGATGGAACGCCGTCACGGATGGAAGATCGACAAGGAGTGGATCACAAAGACTCCGGGAATTGTCTTTGCACTGGCAATGGCGGTGAAGGCTTATACAGAACCCGGGGATTATATTCTGATCCAGGATCCGGTCTATTATCCATTCCGGGAAGTGATTGAAAGCAATGACCGTAAAGTGGCCGCCAATATCCTTATCCGTAAGGAAGATGGATCTTATGCGATTGATTTCGAAGATTTTGAACGCCAGATCGTGGAAAAGGGTGTAAAATTATTCTTATTCTGCAGCCCACACAACCCGGTCAGCCGGGTATGGACAAGGGAAGAAGTGGAGCGTCTGGGAGACATTTGCCTAAAGCATCAGGTGATCATTGTAAGTGATGAGATTCATGCAGACTTCGTATTTGAAGGGAAGCATCAGGTACTTGTAGATCTTAAGGACGAGTATAAAGACATTACAGTGACATGTACTTCCCCGGGGAAGACATTCAATCTTGCTGGACTTCAGATTTCCAATATTATCATTCCAAATGCAAGCCTTCGCAAGGAATTTCAGCATCAGGTAACTGCAGCCGGGTATAGTCAGGTCGGCGCACCCGGAATCTTTGCACTGATCGCTGCGTATACTCAGGGCGAAGAATGGTATCAGGCGATGAAACAGTATGTGAAGTCGAATATTGATTTCCTTCATACATGGATGGCAGAACATTTACCACAGATCAAGGTGACAAAGACAGAAGGAACCTATCTCGTCTGGATGGATTTCCGGGCATTAGGGCTTTCAGACAAGGAACTAAAAGAACTGATAGAAGATAAGGCAGAGGTTTGGCTGGATGGAGGAGCGATCTTCGGAGAGCCTGGAAGTGGTTTTGAGCGGATCAACGTGGCTTGCCAGAGAGCGACGCTTGTGGAAGCGTTGGATCGGATTGAAAAAGCAGTGAAAAATAAATAAAAAGAAAACAGAAAAAGATGGATAAGCAACGCCCTCAATGCTTAGCCATCTTTTTCTATGTAGATCTGAACTTTCATTGTTTGAAACAGCTGTTATTTCGTTCCCCTCTGAAATAATGCTACTTCTCAATCTTGCATGGAATGATCGTTTTGTGAAAGTCAGCAAGTGTAATGCTTCCAAGATAATCTTCAATCAGATTATTCAGCTTTTCCCAGATCGGACGTGTCGGACACTGACCAGCACGTGCGCATTCCGGTGCATGATCCTCCAAACATGCTACTGCCGCAAGGCTTCCTTCTGTCGCATGAAGAATGGAAGCGAGAGTGTATTCTTCCGGAGATTTTGTCAGGCGGTAGCCACCACCTTTTCCGCGAAGTCCAAGGATAAATCCTTGTGTGACAAGAGATTTTAAAATATTTTCCAAATACTTTTCAGAAATCTCCTGACGTGCTGCGATCTCTTTCAGCGGTGTGTAAGATTCCGGATCCTGCTGAGACAGATCAATCATGACTCGGAGAGCATAACGCCCTCTTGTAGAGATAATCATAACCTATTTCCTCCCAAGTTACCTATAATTTTACATTGTGAATAGTGTATCATATGTTAAGAAAATAAACAAGCTGTCGAGGTAAAGTGAAACAGTGCAAAAGCATTAAAGTTTGTTGAAAACAGACGAAAACGAGTGTGTCTAAAAATGAAATAACCGTGAAATTGTATTAACTTTACTGGAATTTACAGCGCGTTTGTGATACTCTAAAGACTGTAAGTCCTGATCGGGATGCTGCCTTCCTGATCAGACAGAAAAGACTGGGTTATTGGTCGCACATCATGTGAACAGTAACAAGACTGGAGAGAGAATATGAAAAAATTAATAGTAGCATTACTTCTGGCAAGCACATTGTGTATGACAGGATGCGGCGATACGAAGAAAACAGAACCGGCTGCATCTACGACAGAAGAGGTGGACAAAGCAAGCAGTACGATGAAAGAACAGATGGGAGACAACGCGGTTCTTCCAAGTGATTCTGTTAAGAGAGTTATGGCAAAACAGTGGAAGGTGATTGGAACAGATACTGTGTATGATCTGAAAGAAGATGGAACAGGAACGAAGGATGACGCCGGACTGACATTTGAGTGTGGATTTGATGAGGATAACAACATTACGATCAAGATCACAATGGACGGCGAAGAAGAAGGTAAACTGTATGCGGTTACAACAGATGATACAGGCTATGGCATAGTACTGAAGTCTCTAGATGGCGGAAAGGATATGAAGTTCCTCCAGGCGGATACAGACCTTCTGGATCTGACGGATGACCGTGCGAAGGGGCTGATCGGAAAGTGGACAGACAACAGCGGAAATGAATATAAATTAAAGAAGGACGGAAAGCTTGTGATCAAGAGTTCCTCCGGTGAGACAAAGGGAACATATTGTGTAGCAGAGAATACAGACGGTACATTGAGGCTGAATCTGGTTATCTCCGGTGGAACACTGGAATATGTCTATACACTGTCAGATGATGGATCTACAGTGGAATTATGTAGTCCGGGAACAGATACGGTACATAAGTGGACGAAAGCCTAAAGTGTGGTGAATAAAAGAGATGCAGTTTGCGCATGAATTGATCGTTCCGGAAGTTGGATTTTCTTTTAAACTATTCTTATTTGAAGGCAGAGAAGGACATTACCATAGAGAAAAACATTGGCACAGATCGATTGAGATTTTTGCAGTGTGCGACGGAGAACTGGAATTTAAGATCGATGAGAAGACCTGGCATCTGACAGCGGGAGAATTTATGATTGTGAATTCGAATGAGGTTCATGAAGTAGATTCTCCGTTGCCAAACGAGACGATCGTTCTTCAGATTCCGTTGAAAGTTTTTGAAAAATATTATACAGGAGAGCAATTTATCTGGTTTACGCATGAACCGGGACGTAAGGACGCGCGTTTTATGGAATTGTTGGAAGAACTGTATAAGACGTATTGTGAAAAGCAGTGTGGATATGACATGAAGATGAACAGTATTTTTTATCATCTTTTATATCTCCTTGTGAAAGAATACCGTCTGACGGAAGTTGAGGATGCTTTTGTAAGGAAGAATAAGAATCTGAACAAGCTTTCAGCAATCACATCTTATATGAAAGAGAATTATGCACAGGAGCTCAGTCTGGAAGAAGTGGCAAGAATTTTTGGCTACTCACCAACGTACTTGTCGAGGATGTTTCAGAAGTATGCGGGAATCACATATAAGAGCTATCTGCAGAATATCCGTCTGGAATATGCAGTGAAAGATCTGAAGGGCGGAAAATATAATATCACTGAGACAGCACTTCGCAGCGGCTTCTCCGGAAGCAAGGCGATGGCAAGGGCATTTCGGAAAAAATACGGAATTCTTCCAAGCGAATATAAAGAAAATGGGTAGCATTTTAGAGGTTGGCTCTGAACAGTTACGAAAGTGGAATATAAATAAAAAGAAAAAATGACTAACAGTACAAAATATATTGACTGTTAGTCATTTTTATTGTATAGTGCAAGAAGAGATTAAAATGACCAATGGTCATAAACTGAATATGAGGAAGGAAGCGAAAAAGGATATGATGGTAAAGTTTGGAAAAAAGATAGTAAAATTCAGAGTGCCGATTCTGATTCTCAGTATTTTATTATTGATTCCGTCTGCATTGGGGTATCTGCATACGAGAATTAATTATGATGTATTGACTTACCTGCCGGATAACATTGAGACGATGAAAGGGCAGGATATTTTGGTAAATGATTTCGGTACAGGTGCATTTTCGATGTTTATAGTCGATGGAATGGAAGATAAGGATGTATCGAAGCTAAAAGAGAAGATTGAGAAGGTAGATCATGTAAAAGAGGTTATCTGGTATGATTCTATCGCAGATATCAGTATGCCGAAGAGTATGCTGCCAACAAAGGTTTATGATGCATTTAACTCCGAGACCGGAACAATGATGGCAATCTTCTTTGATGAAGGAACATCTTCAGACGGAACAATGGAGGCAATCTCCGAGATCCGTTCTCTGGCGGGCGAGCAGTGCTTCTTAAGTGGTATGTCAGCTGTTGTTACAGATACGAAGGAGCTGGCGGAGAAAGAGACACCGCTGTATGTATTGATCGCGGTTGTACTGGCGATGATCGTGCTCGGTCTTACAATGGAATCATTCTTTGTACCGATCCTCTTCATGCTCAGTATCGGAATCGCAATTGTCTATAACCTGGGAAGTAACTACTTTATGGGAGAGATTTCCTATATTACAAAGGCATTGGCAGCAGTTCTGCAGCTGGGTGTAACATTGGATTACTCCATTTTCCTGATGCATAGTTACGAAGAACAGCAGATTCGCTACAATGGAGATAAACACCGTGCAATGGCACATGCGATCTCACAGACATTTTCCTCTGTAATCGGAAGTTCCGTTACAACAATCGCCGGATTTATTGCACTGTGTTTTATGTCATTCACACTTGGTAAGGATATCGGAATTGTTATGGTTAAGGGTGTTATCCTCGGAGTACTGGCTTGTGTAACAATCCTCCCATCTATGATCCTGTGCTGTGACAAGATCATTGAGAAGACAAAGCATAAACCATTCCTTCCGGATATCGGAAAGATTTCAGATAAGGTTACTAAGAGATATCCTATCTATGTGGCACTGTTCGTAGTTCTGTTATTCCCGGCTATTTACGGAAATAACCATACAGGAGTTTACTACAATCTGGATGAGACACTTCCAAAAGATCTTCCGAGTATCATTGCAAATGAGAAACTGAAGGAAGA
>OHUF01000972.1_pt1 | contig 10674 bp, 8 predicted proteins | sample 1579131 | NCBI WGS metagenome assembly OHUF01 (sample SAMEA3879553, study PRJEB24766) | human gut metagenome | biome: human-associated habitat; feature: feces | place: USA | collected 1985/1987 | reverse complement strand
CCGGTTATCGTTGGCATTGCTGGCGGTATCCTTGGTGTAGTTGGCATGTATATCATTCCGGATTATCCGGCACATGACGTACTTAATGCGATCGCAGTAGGTATTATGTCCGGTCTGGCAAGCACAGGAGTAAATCAGATATACAAACAGGCTAAAAAAGGTTCTGATGCCGATGCTTGATATTAATAAACAGCATATGCAGTATTCGTTGCAAGGACAGCGCTTCACTGTATACGACCGTGACGATGATGGAAACATCATCTACACATCATATACGGATTCTGACGGAAACAAAATCTATTATCTTGACGATGATGGAAATAAGATTCCTCAGAACATTGAAGAAAAAACTGGCTTTTCTGAGCCAGTTACTTTTTCTGCAAATATCAGTAACAAACTGAGCGAGGTGCTTGTAAAAGAGTTCGGTATTGATGATAGTTCATCATACTGCCAGATTGTTACAAACAAAGGATATTTGCCAATTAAGTCCGGGGACTACATCTGGAAAAAATCAAGTGTTGGCAGAGATGCAGACGGATTAGTGGATGTAAACACGGCAGACTACATTGTAAAGGGAGTTGCAGACGAGGGATTAACCGTAGATCTGTTCCTTTTACAAAAAAATGTAAAGTAGGTTTCTTATGGCAAAAAAATTGATTTCAATGACATTATCAGAAAAATCCATACAGAACGCAATAAAACAGCTTAGAGACTATCAAAACAGCTTAGAGTATAAATGTAACCTACTGGCACAGAAACTGGCTGAGCGTGGCGTAGAAATTGCAAGAGCACAGGTGTATGACCTTGACGCAGTGTTCACAACAGAATTGTTCAATAGTGTTCATTCGGAATACAAAGGACAGATTGATGGTGGTTCTGTCTGGGCGGTTGTTGCGGGTACAGACCATGCATTGTTTGTTGAGTTCGGAACTGGAATTATAGGTTCTGAATCACCTTATCCAGGTAAATTGCCAGACGGAGTATCTTGGCAGTATGCAAGTGGTAAAACAATCAGACAGCTTGCAGATGGGCGATACGGGTGGTTTTATCCTGGCGATGATGGAAAGTGGTATTTCACAGAAGGTATGCCTAGCAGACCTTTTATGTACAATACATCACTTGAATTACAAAGAATTGTTGTTGAAGTAGCAAAAGAGGTGTTCGGATAATGGTTACAGACAATCAATGGGCGTTTGATTTAGGCACAACGATATTTTCTATCGTAAAATCAAAAACGTTGGCAGAATTGAAAAGTAAATACCCGGACATATTTGTCACTGACAAAGGAAAAACCAATGGAAAAGCAGTTTTTCCAACCGTATATATTCAAGAATTGTCCGGCTCTGAGCGTGGCGCAGACCTTGAGGGTAAAAGTATCAATGCGGTACTTGAAACCATACAGGTTGATGTCACCACAAACACAAACAGAGCCGATGTGAACCGGGTAATGTACACTGTGGCGAGCATCTTTAAGCAGATGGCTTTCACGGTTCAGTCAATGCCAGACTTTGAATATAACGGGGAAACCTACAGAAAAACAGCACGATTTCAAAGAATAATCGGTGCTAATGACAGATTGATTTAGAGAGCCTATGGCTCTTATTTTTTTACACTTTAGGAGGTAAGCAAACATGGCAACAGCAGGAGTAAGCTCACTTGGCATTAAATTTGCATATGGTGTTGAAACAACAGCCGGAACTAAACCGACTGCTTTTACTTTATTGACGCGTATTAATAACATTGGCGAAGTTACGGTAGAACCGGAATCTATTGACGCATCTGCCTTAGAGGACAAACAGACCAGAAACATCCCCATCGTTCCCGGTTCGTACCTTCCTTATACCCTCCTCGTACCAGCTTCGCTTTTTTCATCTCTCTATAGAAGCGAAGAAAATGCAAACTTGATACCAACCGAAAGAGGTTTAGACCAAAAACTGCCTTCCATTACAGGTTACCACATAATAATCTGTTATATCCTTAAAAAAAACGAACGTAATTAAAAACCAGATAAGCTTACTTTTCCACCAGATAAGCATAGAAACCAGCAAGTGCAACTGTTTCTGATTTAAGAAAATCTCACTTAAATCCTAAAAAAGATTATATTTGTTCCCGAAAAGCTATAACACAACAACATCATGAGAATAAGCATTTACAATAAAAGAATCATATACATCTGTATATTTTTACTTGTTTTACTATCATGCACCTCACAACGTAAAGAGGTCAATAAAATGCCGAAGCCAACCGCTATCGATTTATTATTAATCAGCCGATATGACTCGATATATACTTATCCTGTCAAGATGAAAGATGAATTCAAAAAAGCACAAAAAGGCTTGACCGACAGCACGGAATTTTACAAATTGGATCTGTTCGTAGGATTATGCTTTTATCTGCAAGGAAATGCTGATAGTGCCCTGTACCTTAATCAGAAAGTTCTGGACTTCTGCGACCGTTATCCCGGAACTTCCGCCCTCAAAGCCAATGCATGGAACCATCGCTCCACACTACTGCAAGGAGTGAACCAAAAAGATTCTTCCATTGCTTGCCTCCACCATGCTTACAATGCAGTATACCAGTCCGACGACCGCAGAGAATTACAAAGTATTTGCATAAATCTGGCAGACGCTTATTGCCAGACAGGTGATTTGCCACAAGCCGCCAAATATTACAGAAAGGCTCTTTGGGTAGTCGATTCGCTAGGATCAACGAATATAAAATTCAGTATATACTTAGGATTGGCACAAACCTATGCTAACCTGCACAACTTTCCACTGGCACACCATTATTTCGACCTGGCAGAACAGAATCCCGAACATCGCCTGGAGCATGAAAAATATATATTTGCCAATTCAAAAGGAAATTGCCTTTACTTCGAAGAGAAGTATGCGGAAGCCCTACCCTATTTCCAGCAAGCCTACCAAGTGGTTCAGAACTTTAGCCAGCCCTCATTGAGCGCCCTGGTAGAAGCAAACTTGGGAGAGATTTTCACATTACTCGGAAAAACAGATTCCGCACATTACTATCTGGATAAATCCTGTTCGTACTATATGAATGAACCGACTGCCAATGAGGAAGTGGTTTTCTACATAAACAGTCTTCAAGCAGCCTTGGCATTGCAAGAAGATAAACTGGCAACAGCCAACTATTATCTCTCAAAGCCCTACAATCCTCTACGTATAGGTCCGTCATACATCTACCTGCACAACAAACGTCTAATGGAATATTATGCCCGGAAGAAAGACTTTGAAAAAGCCTACCAGTATAAAATAGCCGTGGAACAATATGACGACTCTATCAGAAACGTACGGAGCATCAACAGTATCAATGAAATTGATTACCGATATAATCAGGATACCACCTTGTTAAAACGCGATATACTCATATCCAATAATCAGATTAAACTATCGCAACAGCATAATATTATAATTCTAGTCCTGGCATTACTCATCATATCGGTTCTGCTTGCCATACTGATTTTCATTCATATCCGTCGAAAGAATGAACAAAGATATAACCGCCAGATGGCATTAGCCACACAACTGCGTATGGAAAACATCAGAAACCGTATATCTCCGCACTATATGTTTAATGTATTGAATACAGTGATGCCCACATTCAAACAATACTCCGAACTGGCACATCCGTTGCAACTGCTGATACAAGTGCTGCGGGGAAACCTGCTGGCATCCGAAAAAATGGCAGTAGAGCTTCAGGAAGAAATAGAATTGGTAAAGAACTATATTGCTCTTCGTAAGGAAACCAACCCAAATACAATACACATTGAATGGGAAATTACCGAACAAGTTCCCCTACAAACCCTTATTCCGTCCATGAGTATACAAATTCCCGTGGAGAATGCACTGAAATACGCATTCGAAGACAATGATGAGCAGACAAATACACTCTCCATACATATTTCGAAAGAAGACAGAAATCTTTCCATATCTATCCGGGATAATGGTAGCGGATATGATCCGGGAAAACATTCCAATTCAAAACGGAGCACCGGAAACGGACTGAAAGTGTTATTCCGTACCATTGAACTGTTAAACAGCAAAAATACTGAGAAAATCATATTTGATATCCGGAATATAGGTATATCCGATCCGTCTCAGCATGGCACTTTAGTGACAATTACCATTCCGTTCAATTATCAATTCAATATCTAAAATAATGACAAATACGATTAAAACAATTATCGTTGATGATGAAATCAACTCTATCCACAATCTGGAAGAAGATTTGAAAGCTTATCCGGAAATAGAAATTCTGGATACGATCACCTCTTCACAAAAAGCCAAGAAAAGTATTATACAATACCAGCCTGACTTGTTATTTCTGGATGTGGAAATGCCTTATATAAATGGTATTGAACTATTGCAGGAAATACGCCCGTATGTACGTAATAACATGCGTGTCATATTTTACAGCGCCTTTGATAAATATATGCTGGATGCACTGCGTGCTTCTGCTTTCGACTATTTATTAAAACCATACCAGACAAATGAACTTAAACAAATTGTAGAAAGAATAAAGAGGGAGAAAACGAATAACCCCATCAACTTCGATCAGGCTATGCGCCAATTGTTAAGCAACGACTGCAAGTTTGCCGTACAAACCATTAGCCGGCTGTTGTTGCTACGTCGGTCAGAAATCCTGTATTTTCAATATTCGGAGGATACCCGCTGTTGGCAAATGACTTTGACCAATATGGAACAATACAGACTACGACTAAGCACTAAAGCCAAAGATATACTGAATTTTTGTCCTTCTTTCATACGGGTAAACACAGACTGTATCCTGAACATTGACTATCTCTCATCTGTAGAGAATAATACACTACGCTGCATTCTTTATGCACCATTCAGTCATCTAGAGATTTCAGCAAGCAGACGACATTATAGTAAAATAAAAGAAGCACTGAATTTTTTGTAAAAAACAGACCACATAAACATTTTTTTCAACCAGTTAAGCGTCGTTGTTTTAAATCTAAGCAGATTCTTTTACAAGACCTCTTTTCTGTTCACTTATATTAGTTTAAATTTGCTTGACAGAAAAGAAGGCGTTTTCAATTTATATCTGTTCCGGATAAGCCAGCATGAACAGTCAAGGAATAAGCAGAAATTGAAGTAGTTCCACGCCTTTCAGTAAGTACTAACATCTACTGTTGGGACTAAGTAGAGCAAAGGTTATAAAACATGAGAAACTTTATTCTATTTTTACTTTGCAGTCTATGTTTTCCACAATTATTCGCTCAAACAACGAACAACGATGAAAAACAAAAATATGTTTATCCACAGAAAGTATCTCCTGTAGGGATAGATAATTACTTGTTTTCAACGTATTACTACAATAATAAAAAGACTTATAATCTACGCAATTCCGTATTGAGCAATTCGGGTATCATATCTGTCTTGAAGATTAATCCGGCAGGATCTTCGTTTGCCATTGTACATGCCAAAGGTAAAAAGAGTAATGTAACGGTATACGATTTATGGGCAGCTAACAAAGTAACGCATGAGTTCGATGAAGACATAGCTCCCGTATCTTTGTGCTACGCTCCGGATGCTAAAAGCCTCGTCATATCCGGCAATAACAAAGAACTGTTTTTCTTCGATACCCGGCAGTACGAATTACAATACAAAATGGAAATACCTTTTGTAGCTGAAAACATAGCCATCAGCAACAATAATTTCTTCATTGCGGCATCCAATGGTACAACTCTGAATATCTGGAATCTCCAGTCCAAAGAATTACGCAAAAGCATTTCAACGGATGAGAAAATCAATTGTTTTACTTTTTCCAGTGACAACAATCTATTGGCAATACTCACAGCTGACGGTAAACTGACGACTTACGACACCCGTACATTCTTCATTCTGCAAAGCTACGATGCGATGGGAACTGCACGCTATTGCTATTTCCATCCGGAAGGCAAATATATAGCTATCGTCACCGGAGACAAACGTATTTCCATCCTGAACCTGATGGACGAAAAGGACCGCGAATACATCGACAATGCAGAAGGAGGCATCACGGATGCCCGTTTTCTGAAAAACGGTAAAGGGGAGATTTTCCTTGCGTACAACACGGTAAACTCCATCACGTACGAGCTGATGAGCAAATTATCCCCCAACTACAGTAAACTGATGAACGACGAATTAAGTGACCGCATGAACACTTGGATGAAAATGATGCCTGGTGAAACTCTGGAAGAATATAATCTCCGTGTAAATGATGAGACACGCGCACAACAGATGCGACTGTTTGAGCAGGAAATCGCTACCCGCATGGCCGACAATCTGGTAGAAAAATCAGAGGTTACATTAGGGAATTATAATCCGAATTCTAACATGCTGGCTGTAGACTTCAATACCATGCCCACCATCTACCTAAACATTCCTGCAGATGAGGTATCCGACTTTATGAATCCCGGTGATCTGGAATTCCGCAACGCTGTATACGGACTTACAAAGAATGATAAATTTGAACTTATCTATGCCGATGTGTATAACAAAGCTTCCGGCAAAACTTATAAATACGATAATCTGGATCGTGAATCATTCGATTACATGAAGTCCGACGATAACTTCATTCCCCTCAACCTGGTTCAGCAATCGAATATGGACGAAATCAAATTGCAAGAAATCAAGGAAAACATCATGAGCATGGCAAAACAGCAGAACACGATATCCGACCATACAAAGATTTCCGTCGATGCAGGCATTGTTTCCGAAATAGACGCTGACGGAAAGAAAATTATGAACTACAACATCAATTTCTCTTATGAAGTGGAACAAGGATTTTCGGCTAAAGAGGACTTCGGACCGGGAAAATACATCACTACCCAATCCGGTGCTGCGATGTCCATGCTTGCCATCATGAAAACAGCTTTCGAAAAAGACTTTGCACAATACGTACATGCGGGCAAAAAACTAAGGGTAAAAATTACCGGTATGGCAGATGCAAGTCCCATTAACGGAAAAATAACCTATGACGGATGTTACGGAGAATATACGAATGAGCCCGTATACAAAGATAATGATTTGTCCAACATCACAGTAACTAAAGAAAGCGGAGTTACCCAGAACGATCAGCTCGCTTTCCTGCGTGCAGTAGGCGTGAAAGATTATATCCTGAAAAACATTCCTGCTTTTTCTGAAATAAACTCCGATTACAACTATTACATCGAGGTAACCAAAGAGAAAGGCAGCGAGTACAGAAGAATCAGTGTAGCATTCACTTTTGTAGATGCATTTTAATCAATCTCTATTAAGATACAATGAAAAAGCAGTTATTAATAGTCGGTTTATGGGTCTGTTCCGGAATGCTTTGTCAGCCGGTACAGGCACAGTCCGTTGATAAAGCAAATGAGGAATACAAGACGTTTGTCCGACTGAATAATGAAAATGGAGACAAAGGTACTCTTTATTCAACTTTATATAGCTGTTACAAAGAGTATGTAGCCGTATTGAGTTCCTTAAAGCCTGGTAATCCGTCTTATGATCAGGCAAAGAGTGCATTGCGGGACATTTATCCGTATTTACAACAAGGAGCCATCTATAACTCACAAAAAGGTAGCCAACAAAATGCATTATTGCTGGCACAAGCCTATATTGACGTACCGTTGATGGAGGCTTTCAGAACAGAAACCTTTCCTAAAGACAACTATTACCCGACAATGGTCTACTTTGCAGCATCAGGCACCTTCAACATAAAGGACTATGAAAAAGCTATTGTTTATTTTCAGGAATACCTGAGAACAGGAGAACAGAAAAACCGGAAAGACGTGTTCACTTACATGGCAAAAGCATGTACAAATATCAAGAACTATGCATTAGCCAAAACAGTGCTCGACGAAGCAGTGAACAATTATCCTTCGGATTTCAATCTTTTATCCATGGGAATCAACTGTTGCATAGACCTCAAAGACAATGAGGGATTACAGAAGTATGTTTCCAAGGCATTGGCAATAAAGCCCGATGACACTACTCTACTCAATATTCAGGGAAAATTGTACGAAGACACGCAGGAATACCAGAAAGCGCTACAAACATACACCATCTTACGAAATGCGAACCCACGCAGCCTGGAAATCTACAAACATCTCGGATTGAATTATTATAATCTAGGTGTGCTGTTCAACAACAAAAGTGCCATGGAGAAAAATCCATCGGCAGCCAAGAAGCTAAGCAAGCAATCCGAAGAATACTTTTCCGCCGCTGTATCCATTTTCAAAGATGTTCTAAGTTCAGATCCTACTTCCTTGAAATATATGGAAGCATTGGCCACCGCTTATTATTGCTTAGGCAAAACAAGCGAGCTGAACAGCTTGAACAATAAGATATCTTCTCTGGGTGGAAATGCCGTATCAGCCTCATCCATACCTTCATTAATGGCTTTCTCTGATGATAATAAATCTGTCCCGGCATCTGCAACCGCAACGAACTACAACACGCAACTTTTTGCCACTCCCTCAACAAATGCTGAGGAAATACCCGAATATCCTAAATTTGCCCAAAGCTATGTGGAAGAAAAGATAAAAGCTTGGCAGGCCAAAGATCCCTATGAAACCGTAGACGAATATAAGGCACGCGTGACAGAGGCTACGCGGGATACTAAAGTGAAAGAGCTACTGGCAGAAGCCGAAAAGAAATATATCAGCACCTATACGCAAGGTATCCGCTTCAGCGATATGCAACTGAAACCCTATGATGCTGACAATCGGGCTTTCCTGATAGAGTCAAAATTCGGTGAACTGATTGTACCCGTTCCGCGTGAAAATAATGAAGCGCGGATTTTCGAGAGTAGTTGGAAAGGTATGCAGTTCAAGGAACCTCAGTTTTGTATCAACAACGGACAGCTGGCACTGGCAAGTCTGACTTTTGTAACACCTACCGGCAATACTTACCGATATGATAATAAAGAGGCTGTAAACTATGCGGCAACTACGGTAGATGTACGTTTTGATGCTATAGATTATGGTTCGCTGGCACAGGCAGGTACTTCGGAAACTCCTGTTTCAAGAGTACAGAAAAATGAAATCAAAGTAGGAAGTTCGGATGTGGATATCAACATACCGGAAGTACGCACCAATAATGATAAGACTTTTGCTGTAATCATTTCGAATGAAAACTACACTATGGTTTCTAAAGTACCGATGGCTTTGAACGATGGAGAAACTTTCAGCCGTTATTGCGAAAAGACATTAGGAATGCCTAAGGATAATATTCGTTTTTATCCGGATGCCTCTTACGGAACCATGCTACGTGCCATGCGCGACATCAAGGATATATCCAACGCATACTCCGGACAAATCAAGGTGATATTCTATTATGCCGGACATGGTATTCCCAACGAAGCCACCAAAGATGCGTTTCTGCTCCCTATAGATGCCGACGGTCAGCAGACTGAAGGCTGTTATTCTCTTAATAAACTTTATACCGAATTGGGTGGATTGAATGCCAATTATGTAGTTGTATTTCTGGATGCCTGTTTTAGTGGTGCCCAGCGTGACGGAGGTATGCTTGCTTCAGCCCGTGGCGTAGCACTAAAAGCCAAACAGGAAGATCCGAAAGGTAATATGGTTATTTTCAGCGCTGCTTCCGGTGACGAGACTGCTTTCCCTTATAAAGACAAAGGACATGGACTTTTCACTTATTTCCTGCTGAAGAAATTACAGGAAAGTAAAGGAAATGCAACTTTGAAAGACTTGGGTGATTATCTGACGGAGAAAGTAAAGCAGCAGTCAGTGGTAGTAAATCGCAAGGTGCAGACTCCTACCGTGTCTCCTTCTGCAACGCTGAGCAGTAGCTGGAAAGAGTTGAAGTTGAAACCATAACAAGGATCTTTCAAAATGGCAAATCACCTGCAAAGTTTGAATAAATCAATGAACATATAAACTTTAAATAAAAAAACAAATGAAGAAATTACTATTACTGGGCTTCTTCCTCTTGCTGTGCAGCCTCTACCTGTCTGCACAGAACACGGTGAGCGGAACTGTTACAGATAAGAAAGGTAACCCTATCCCAGGAGCTAAAGTTGAAATCAAGGGAGGTACTGAATCGACTATCACAGAACTGGATGGTACGTTTACGCTGGAAACAAAAATACCTGCACAGAAGGTGAAAGTCTATTATGTGGGTATGCAGTCGAAGGAGCAGAAGGTAAAACCGAATATGCTTATAAAAATGTCTGACAGCAACTGGTGGCGGGAAAAACCCGATAAATACCAGTGGCTGATAGGCGCGCAGACAGCCTTACCTGATTGTGAAGATATTAAACCTTCTTTTGGTTTGATGCTGGGAAGAGTGAAAAAGATTGGTTGGTATGTGAAAGGGGTATATAGTAAAGTACCTGATACGGACGGTTCAATGGAAGCGGAAGACTACTATGCTCATTGGCTGACAGGCAAAATAAAGCAAAGTTATTGGAATGCAACAGCTGGTTTTATCGCCCGTTTATGGAGTCCTGTTCATGTATATGTAGGTGCAGGCTACTCTAATCGCAAAGTCGCCTGGGAAACATTCGACGGAAGTTATGTGAAGTATGAACCAGACTGCTATTACGGAGCTGTCATTGAGTGTGGTCTTATGCTGAAAGTAAAGAAGTTCTTCATCAATGGAGGCGTAATGCTGAATAATGATTCAAACAACTTCAAAGATCGTGTAG
>OHUF01000971.1_pt1 | contig 10725 bp, 9 predicted proteins | sample 1579131 | NCBI WGS metagenome assembly OHUF01 (sample SAMEA3879553, study PRJEB24766) | human gut metagenome | biome: human-associated habitat; feature: feces | place: USA | collected 1985/1987 | reverse complement strand
TCCAGCGGAACATGAAATTTTATAACCTCCTGTCGCTGATCCGCGGGCCGATTCATTTTTACGATGTACAGAAACTGTTCGCGATCCAGTACGAAACGATGAAGAGCCGCCGGGCGCTCGAGTACGCCGCCGACTTCCTCCATCTCCCGAAGGACGAGCATTTTCATCAGGCGCTTTCGGATGCAAAATATACGGCCGACATTTTTGCACGCATCGATATGGATGTTGTGCTGGCGTACGACTCGATCGACGTATATCAGAACCCGAAATCGAAAAAAGAGGAGATCCACGCCGTCTATAATGGCTACACGAAATTCATCTCCCGCGAATTCGACACAAAAGAAGAAGCCATGCACGACCGCGAGGTCTGCAGCACGCACTGCTGCATCTGCGGGAAAACGGCAAGAAAACGCTTACGCTGGTTTTCGGCCGGCGGGAAAAACTACTACTGCGTAGCCTGGTGCCCGGAACACGGATATTTGAAAGGCAAAGCCCGCATGAAACATTCGGATGAAGGAAAACTCTTCGTCGTGAAAACCATCCGCATCAGCAGCGAACAGGAGGCGGGGGAAATCCGGCAGAAGAAAGAGAACCTGCGGAAGAAGAGGAATCAGAAGAGGAAAGAAATGTAAGAAAGGCAGAGGAAATGGAAACGGGATAAAAGGTTTCATTTCTTCTGCCTTTTTAATTGGAAAACAGAGCGGGATCGGTTATAATAAAAAATAATGGAACGTATGAAAAGAGGAGGCGCAGAATGGGAGCTTATTTAAACAGTCAGACACCGTATACCCTGTATCAGAGTGAGAGCCGCAGCCCGTATTTTGTGGATAAAACAATGCTGCTGCAGGAACTGTTTCCCTATGTGGCTGCAGGGAATCGCCATCTTTGCGTCACAAGGCCGCGCAGATTTGGAAAAACAATTGCGGCCAATATGATCAGCTCGTTTTTTCAGAAGGGTATTGATTCAGGTGAACTTTTTGACCGGCTTAAAATTTCAGAAGCGGATGACTGCCAGAAATACAAAAACAAGTATAACGTCATTCGGATTGATTTCAGTAAAATGCCGAGAAACTGTGAATCTTACCGACAGTATATCGAGCGTGTGGAAGAACTTCTGATCAGTGATCTGCGGGAAGCGTATCCGGATGCAAAAACCAGTGAAACAGATGCGATTGGAGATATTCTGGAAGAGATCTTTCAACAGTATCATGGCGAAAAATTTATTTTTGTTCTGGACGAATGGGATTTTATTTTTCACAGGGAATTTATAACAGAAGCGGATAAAGCAAAGTATGTGGCATTTTTAAGTAATCTGCTGAAGGACCGTCCCTATGTGATTTTATCGTATATGACGGGAATTTTGCCGATTGCGAAATATTCCAGCGGATCGGAACTGAATATGTTTGCGGAGTTCACGATGGTAAATTCACCAATGTTCGGAACATACTTTGGATTTACAGATGACGAAGTGGATGATTTGTATGAAAGGTACTGTAGAGAATGCGAAAAACAGAGAAAAATAAAAAATGTGACGCGAAAAGGTCTGCGAGACTGGTATAACGGTTATTATACAAAATCGGGAGAGCGGGTATACAATCCACGCTCCGTTGTTTTTGCACTACAGTTTAACAATCTGGCAAATTACTGGACCAGCTCAGGTCCATATGATGAAATTTATTATTACATTCGAAATAATGTATCCGACGTCAGGGATGACCTTGCACTGATGGCAGCAGGAGAGTCAGTTTCGGCAAAAATACAGGAATATGCGGCCACTTCCATGAACCTGTCTACGAGAGATGAAATTTACTCTGCGATGGTGGTGTATGGATTTTTAAGCTATTTGAATGGAAAAGTGTCTATTCCGAACAGGGAATTGATGGAGAAGTTTGATGAGCTGCTGATGAAGAATGAATCTCTGGGATATGTATATCGTCTGGCGAAAGAGTCCGAGAAAATGCTGAAAGCGACTCTGGCGGGAGATACGCATACGATGGAAAAAATTCTGGAACTGGTGCACGATACGGAAGTTCCGCTGCTGTCGTACAACCATGAGACAGAATTGTCAGCCATTGTCAATCTGGTATACCTGGCTGCGCGTGACAGTTACCGGGTAGAGCGTGAGGATAAGGCGGGAGTTGGGTATGTGGATTTTATTTTCTATCCATATGATCTGACCGCAGATGGAATTATTCTTGAACTAAAAGTAGACCACACTCCGGAAGAAGCAATTCAGCAGATCAAAGACAGGAAGTATGCATTAAAATTTGTGCCGCGGCTTGCAGAACAGAAAAAGTATACAGGAAAAATACTGGCTGTGGGAATTGGGTATGAAAAGACGGAGAAAAAGCACAGGTGTAGAGTGGAAAGCTTAAATTGAGTGCTTGAGAGGTAAGAGAACTATCGATAAAAGCAGGTTTGTCGGTAGTTTTCTGTTATAGAGAAGAAATGGGGGCAGAGCAATGAAAACAATCCATAAAATTTCCGGAATTTTTCTGTGGTGTGTCGTTTATACGTATTATGACTACACAGCACACCCCGGTTTGTATGAGACGTGGTCTGCACCGTGGTATACAGGGATTCTGCGGGATGGCGTAATTGCGGCGGTTCTGATTGCGGTGACGCTGGCGGTTCGGTGGGTGATTCAAAGAAAAATGAGGAAGGAATAGAAGGCGATGATTTTTAAGAGACTTGGCTTGATGAGGAGTCGTTTTTACGGAAAGAACTGAAAGAATAAGAAAAGACAAAAGGACGAAAAACAATGGCAAAATTATATTTCCGCTACGGCGCGATGGGCAGTTCGAAATCTGCTAATATTTTGATGGTTCGCTATAATTATGAGGAGCGTGGACAGTATGCTGTCCTGCTGAAGCCGCGGACAGATAACCGCGACGGGGAGCATGAAATCAAATCCCGCATCGGGCTGGAGGCACCGGCGGAGTATGTGGATGAGTTTTTAAAAGAAATTTCGGAGACATGGAGTGCGGACAGCGGGGAATACCGGTATCACGGAAAGAAAGTGGATGCGGTTCTGATCGACGAGGCGCAGTTTCTTTCTCCGGAGGAAGTTGATACGCTTTCGGACATCGTGGATTTTTATGGGATTCCGGTTCTCTGCTACGGTCTGCGTGCGGACTTCCAGACACATCTGTTTCCGGGTTCGAGAAGATTGATGGAAATCGCTGACATCATCGAGGAAGTCCCAACGGTCTGCTGGTGCGGAAGACGGGCGCAGTGCAATACGAGATACGCAGACGGAAAAATCGTTCGGGAAGGCGCGCAGATTTTCCTTGGATCGAACGAGAGTTATGTGGCACTTTGCAGGAAACATTATAAAGAAGGAAAGCTGTGGAAGGAAGATGAGTAAGATAACAATATATGAAGTACAGGAGAGAATGCCGCGGATGGAAACGCTGGTGGAACTGTGGGAAGCTTCCGTCCGTGCGACACATCATTTTCATCGTTAATAGGAGCTTCTTTTGCAACAACATCCATTCGTATCAGTTTATCAAGAATATCCACAAGAGCAGGTCCGCTGGAAACATTTGATTGCTGCAATATAATCTTTTCTGGGATAATACTCCGTTTTGCACCATGCTTTTTATCGCTGGGGAACATCAGAAAAAGGATATGGAAAAAAGCCGATGGAGATGTTTTTGATTAAAAAACTTTAGGAATAACAGCAGGGGAGAGTGAAGTGAAAAAAATATTTTTAATGAGGCATTCCATCCCGGAAAAAGGGGATATGCCGAATGAGCAGATTCCTCTATCGGAAGAGGGAAAAGCGCTTGCTGTATCAAAAAGAAATATATTTTCAAATGTGGATAGATGCTTTTCTTCACCTTATCGGAGAGCAATGGAAACGGCTGAATTCATCGCAGATCACCCGGTCATTGTGAAGGAGCTGCATGAAAGAACGATCGGGGATGCCAGGGAGGATTTCTGGCTGAAACAGTATGAAGATCACGATTTTCGCAATCCGGGCGGGGAATCGTTAAATCAAGTGAAGGTGCGGATGAAAACCGCGATCGATTCTATCGTCGGACAGATGGAAGAAGGAGAAACAGCACTCGTGGTTTCTCATGCGACGGCGATCTGTGCATATTTGCTTTCTTACTGTGAAATTGAAGTGAAAGATGCGGAAAACAAAGTAAGAAAAATATCCTTCCATGGAAAAGAAATCCTGAATGGCAGATTTCAGCCGGCAGATGGATTTGAAATCCTTTTTGAAAACGATATTTTTTCGGATATTCGTGTTATGGAGAAAAAAGAAATGAACATAAAATACAATCATCTATGCATCAGAAATGCCGAAAAGAAAGACTGTGAACAGTTAGCCGCCTGGTGGAACGATGGAACCGTCATGGCTCATGCCGGATTCCCCAATGGACTTGGTACAAGCGCAGCGGAAATAGAAAAACAGATTGCCGACGACAGCGATGAAACCAGACGAAGACTGATCATAGAATATAATGATGTGCGAATCGGGGAAATGAGTTTCTATGTATTCGAAAATCATCGATACGAGATTGGAATTAAAATCTGTGAATCCGATTATCAGGAAAAAGGCATTGGAAGAGTTGTATTGAGCATGCTCATCGAAGAACTGTTCCGCATGGGAGCAAATGCCATTTTTCTCGATACCAACCTCAAAAACACAAGAGCACAGCACGTCTATGAAAAACTTGGATTCCGCAAAAAGGCAGTTCATCACGATTCGTGGAAAAACCAGATAGGTGAGTTGGAATCATCCGTTGACTATGAATTGACAGCGGATGCATTTTGCAATCTGAAAGAAAGGCTGTGAAAGAAATGCAGGACAAGCAGAAAGAAAGCATGGCTAAAATCCAAGATTCTAATCTTTTATCAGAGGTGCCTGAAATGACAACAGACTGTCGTGATTTTATGCTGACAACAGAAAGGCTTATCATTCAGCCATATCGTGACAGTTTTTTAGAAGCATACTATACAGAATTTACAGATGAAATCACAAAATATCAATATCCAGACAGTTTTTCTGATATCAATGCGGCAGATGAAATCCTTTCTGGCTTTGTGAAAGCGATGGAACAGGGAGACATGCTGGAGCTGGTGATTCTTACACGGGACGGCGAATTTGTTGGAAGCATGGAAGTGTTCGATATAAAAGAAAAAACGCCGGAAGTTGGAATTTGGCTGAAAGAGTCCGCCCATGGAAAAGGATATGGCTATGAGGCTTTGCGGGGATTAATTGATGATTTAAATTCTACAGGGAAATATCAGTATTATATTTACGAAGTGGATATCAGGAATGCGCCAAGCACACATTTGGTTGAGAAATTTTGCTTTGAAAAGGTTGCGTGCGAAGAAATTACAACGAAGACGGGAAAGACACTCCATTCGCAGACATATCATATTTTTCGTTAGCAGGAAAGAATGAATTTTTCAATGCACTTACAAAGCCAGTAGCAGTATTGAAAATAGGAGAAGAATATTATATACTACTCATGAGTATACTACTCGTGAGTAGTATTTTTAACAAAAGATTTTCAGAGTAAGTGGGAGGAAGGATGCTTATGATTGGAAGACTGGAAGAATTAAAGCAGTTAGAAAAATTTTACAACAGTTCCAAGTTTGAATTCTTAACGTTATACGGTCGGCGCAGAATTGGTAAGACGACGATATTAAGAGAATTTGCAGGCCGACATAGAGCAATGTTTTTTTCTGCACAGGAGAAGAATGATTCTCTGAATCTTCTTGATTTTTCCAAGGTGGCGCAAACTTTTTTTGAAGGCAGTTTTATCTCTTCGTTTCCAAATTGGGGAGCTGCATTTGAATATATTACAAGAAGAACTTCAGAAGAAAAACTTGTATTGATCATCGATGAATTTCCGTTTCTGGCAGAGCCAAATCCATCGATAAAAAGTATTTTACAGCATACGATTGATCATGTCTGGAAAGAAAAAAATATTTTTCTGATATTATGTGGTTCCAGTGTGAGTTTTATGCTGAATGATGTCATGGGGTATAAAAGCCCGTTGTATGGAAGGATAACGGGAAATATGGAAGTGAAGCCCTTCGATTATCTGGAAAGTGCAGAATTTTTTCCCAATTATAATAAAGTGGAAAAAGCAATTGCTTATGGAATTCTGGGAGGGGTTCCCAGATACCTGGAAGCTTTTTCTCCGGAACTCTCTCTGGAAGAAAATATAAAAACTAATTTACTTACAGAAGGATCATTTTTGAATGATGAACCGCAGACACTTTTGCGAATTGAGTTAAGAGAACCGTCGGTATATAATTCCATTTTGGAAGCAATTTCGAATGGATGCAATAAAATCCGTGAAATTTCTGATCGGATTCATGAAGATAAAAGCAAATGCAGTAAATATATACTTACTCTGCAGACATTAAGACTGATTGAAAAAAGCGTTCCCTGTACAGAGCCAGAGACAAGTAAAAAGGGAATTTATGAGATAACAGATCATTATTATAAATTCTGGTACCGCTATCTTTTTACAAATCAAAATTATTACTCTATGTTAGGATTGGATCTGTCCTGTGAAGAGATCATGGAAAGCATAAATGACTATATGGGACCTGTTTTTGAAAAAATATGTGAACAATACCTGATCAGGACAGCACGAAAGAAAAAGCTCCCGTTTATTCCATATAAAATGGGAAAATGGTGGGGAAATAATCCATTATTGAAAGCGCAGGATGATGTGGATATTCTTGCATTTGACAAAACAGGAAAGAAAGCTTTGTTCTGTGAATGTAAATTTCGAAATAAACCGATGCCAATGGAAGAGTATGATGATCTGGTTATGGCAGCGGAAATTTTTAAAAATGTAGAGGAAAAACATTTTATGTTTTTCAGTAAGTCAGGATTTACAGAACCCGTAAAAGAACGGGCGGAAAGAGAAAATGCGGTTCTGTTGACAGTGGAAGATTTGTATTTGTGATAGGAGTTAAATATCTCTGTTTTACTGGAATAAATCAGTAAAACAGAGATATTTTTATGCCGCAGGCGTACCAAATTTGATTCGAAAAATTTTTGGCATTGAGAACGAAGGGCGGAGACGGTATAATAAGTGGAGAATATGATTTGACAGAAAAGGTATAAAACATGAGATATCAGATCAGAAATGCCAGAGTCCAGTTTGGCGCAGACACGATTTTAAACAGTGTGAATTTCGAAATTCACGACACAGAAAAAATTGCAATTGTCGGCAGAAACGGATGCGGAAAAACGACGCTTCTGCGGCTGATTGCCGGGGATATTGAGATGAGTAATCTGGACAGCGACGAGAGCTGCGGAATTACGATGAGCGGAAAACAGAACATCGGTTTTCTGCGCCAGATTAATTTTACCGATGGAGATGTGTCGGTAAGAGAGGAGCTGGAGAAGGCTTTCGCGGAAGTCTTTGCGTGTGAAGCGCGAAAAAAGGAAATCGAAAAGCTGCTCGCCGAGACCGAAGATCATAAAAAACTGCTGGCGGAGTATGATTACCTGGAGCGGAGAATCGAGAGCCTGCACGGGTACAGCTGGAAAAAAGATATGGAAACGATGTTCCAGAAATTTGGTTTTGCGCTCGAAGATCTGGAAAAACCGATCGGTGAATTTTCGGGCGGACAGCAGACAAAAATTGCGCTGATTCAGCTTCTTTTACAGCGCCCGGACATCCTGCTTCTGGACGAGCCGACCAACCACCTCGACATCGCGGCGGTGGAGTGGCTGGAAAATTATCTGAAGAGCTATGAAAATGCCGTTGTCATTGTATCACATGACCGCATGTTTCTGGACCGCGTGATTGATGTGACGTATGAAATCGAATACGGCGACATCAAACGTTATCCGGGAAATTATTCTGCGTTTGTGAGATTAAAAGAAGAAGCGCAGATCAAGCAGGAAAAAGATTATGAGGCGCAGCAGAAGGAAATTGAGCGTCTGACGGCGTGGATTGAGAAATGGAAAAACACACCGACAAAAGTTGCGGCCACCCGTTCGAAACGAATGGCGATCGAGCACATGGTAAAAATCGAGAAACCGCGGCGGTTTGACACGAAGACGTTCCATGCCTTATTCCATCCGGCACGCGAAAGCTATACGGACGTGCTCACGATGAAAAAATTGAAAATAGGATACGATACCGTTCTGAGCGAGGTTTCGGCCGTCATCAAAAAAGCAGAACGGATTGCGATCATCGGAGAAAACGGAAAAGGAAAATCGACGCTTCTGAAAACCGTTGTGGGCGAAATCAATCCACTGGGCGGAAGTTATCAATTTGGAAACCGCGTGGATTTTGCCTACTTCGATCAGCACAAAGCAGTCAACCAGAAATTTGACCCGGAGCAGACGGTGCTCGACTATTTCTGGAGTCTTTATCCGAACCTGCTTCGCAACGACGTCCGAAGCGCACTGGGAGCCTTTCTGTTTTCCGGTGAGGATGTCGAAAAGAAAATGGGACAGCTCTCCGGCGGTGAAAAAGTGCGGCTGGAGCTCTGCCGGATTTTCTATACGAAACCGAATTTCCTGATCTTGGACGAGCCGACGAATCACATGGATCTGGCGGGAAAAGAAGCGCTGGAAAAAATGCTGACCAGCTACGAGGGAACCGTTCTGTTCGTATCGCACGACCGTTATTTCATCAACCAGGTGGCAACCGGCATTCTGGAGTTCGGCGAGAGCGACGTACAATTTTACGGAATGAATTATGCACAGTATCTCGAAGAAATCAAACGGCAGACGCCGGGCAGAGAAACGGGAAATGCGGGAGGAGCTGTACGGAAATCAGCCGACGTTCCGACACTGGATGATGTGTTTGACAAAAAGAAATATTATAACCCGGGAAAAATTCTGTCCCGCTTAAAACGGCAGCTCGAAAAATACGAGGAGCAGCTTGCGGAGAGTGAGAGCAGAATGTCAGAACTTCAACTGGAAATGATGGACCCGGAACTTTCCGCAAATTACGAACAGCTGATGGAGCTTCAGACGAAAATAGACGAAGAAAATCAGGCACAGGAATCCCTGTTGGAGCGCATGATGGAAACGGAACTGGAACTCGAAGAGATGGAAACACAGGACGAATAGAGAGGTGAGTACCATAGAAAAGATAGATCAGTCTAAAAATGGACTATCATGAAAATGAAGTTTTTCTCGTTTTAGGATATTCGGTTTGTTATATTTTGTAAAGTATTCTGCACCCATGACTGGTATGCATTCGTAAGCGGGGCTGAAATCTTTCGGATAAAAAAGTCAAATTTTGTTGACAACCCCGAAGACATTTGATAGTATTTATCAAGTAATGTAATATTCCATGAGGGAGTAGTTAGCACGAATGTGTGATTTGTCAACATTCTGATTATAATTTTAGAGTATAATCTGGCAAATCTTAAATAATGAGACTCATGTATATCGATGAATCACCGGTGTATCGCATATCGGATGTTCCTTGATATACATGAGTCTTTTTTTGCGGATAATGAGTAAAACCTGCTTCTGTTAACGATACTATTTTGGAATATATGCTTGGAAAACAAAGGAGGAAAACATGGAAAATTTCATCAACAACGCCCCGTTTGCTCTTGTGCTTGTCTGTCTCGTCATCGGTTTTGTCCTGCTGATCAAAGGTGCGGACTTTTTCGTAGAAGGAAGCTCAAGCGCAGCAAAGAGACTGCACGTTCCGTCGATCATCATCGGACTGACCATTGTTGCCATGGGAACATCACTTCCGGAGACCGCGGTCAGTGTATCGGCTTCACTTACCGGCAACAACGAGCTCGCAGTCAGTAATGTCATCGGTTCCAATATCTTTAACCTGATGGTTGTCATCGGTGTCTGTGCCGTACTGACCACCATAGAAGTTGCAAAGGAAACCATTAAAAGAGACATCCCGCTGTCCCTGATTTGCGCCGGACTTTTAATGGTTTTAGGAATCAGCGGACTCGGCGATAAATCCGGTATGATGCTCGGTCACCTGGACGGTGTGATCTTAATTGGATTCTTTGCAGGTTACATTATCTACATGGTTCAGATTGCCTTAAAGGCAAACCGCGAAGGAAAAAAAGTCGAAATTGAAGGCGGTTCCGACGAGGATATCAAGCTGCTTTCCGTTCCGAAGAGTATCGTGTTCATCGTCGGTGGAGCAGTCGCCATTGCAGTCGGCGGAGATGTGACCGTAGATGCCGCAGCGAGAATCGCGGGCGATCTCGGAATGAGCCAGACTCTGATCGGACTGACCATTGTTTCCATCGGAACTTCCCTTCCGGAACTCGTAACTTCTATCGTTGCTGCGAGAAAGAATGAAGTTGATATGGCACTTGGCAACGCGATCGGTTCTAATATCTTCAACATTCTTATGGTACTTGGCATTGCATCCGCAATCAGCCCGATGGCCATCATTACGGAAAATATAATTGATTTGTGTGTATTGATCGTATTCACGGTATGTGTATGGATTTTTGCAGGAACCAAAAAGAAAATCGGAAGAGTCGAAGGTTTCTGTATGGTCGCATTTTATGCCGCATATGCCATTTATATCATTATAAGATAAGGGGAATGGAAAATGGTGTTATTTCTAAAGGTGTTTCTTACCGAGTTCATCGCAGAGATGGGCGATAAGACGCAGCTCATGCTGATTGCGCTTACTTCGAAGTACAAGCTGAAAGACATTATCCTGGGAACCGCAGCCGCGATTCTGGTATTGAATGGACTGGCGGTTCTCGCAGGCGGCCTCGTCAGCG
>OHUF01000954.1_pt1 | contig 10844 bp, 7 predicted proteins | sample 1579131 | NCBI WGS metagenome assembly OHUF01 (sample SAMEA3879553, study PRJEB24766) | human gut metagenome | biome: human-associated habitat; feature: feces | place: USA | collected 1985/1987 | reverse complement strand
GCTGCTGTTTATTGCGCTCTCCGGAATAGCCACGGGAGCATCCTGGCTGTGTTATTACAGGGCACTTCAGGACGGACCGGCAAGCGTGGTAGTACCGATAGACAAGCTGAGCATGCTCATCACCATTGCATTTTCAGGAATCGTGTTCCATGAAAAGCTGACCAAGAAAGCGGCTGTTGGCGTGGTATGCATCACTGCTGGAACTCTCTTAATTGCCATGAATTTCTGAATATTTTACGGTCTATTTAGAAAGTATTTATAGTTTCTTCCTGTGGATTTTATATCTATCGTTTACACTATATACAACGAAAAAGGTATAGAGGATACATTTGTACATGAGAAGCTTATCAAGCTGTGCTTGATGGCAGAACAGGCAGGAGGCGTTAAATATGAGAACAGCAGACCACATGAATCTGAGCAGATATATTATGGATCATATGGATGCCGGCGCATCTAAGCTGAAGAAGGCGGCGTTCATATTTGGCAGCATAGAGCCGGATATCAATATGTTGACTTATTTCAGGGGCAGCATCCATGGCGAGGAGAAGCTTAGAGGACACAACTATGAAAATGTCCAAAAGTATATGGAAAAACTTACAAATAAACTCACAAAGAAACTTGAAAAAGGCGGAATGGGAACTATAAGACAGAGCTTTCTTCTCGGAAAGCTTGTTCACTATGTGGCGGATTCATTCACATATCCGCACAACAGTATATTTCCTGGGAATCTTAGAGAACACTGCCAGTACGAGACAGAGCTGCATGACTATGTGAATAAGACGATATCTTCAGTAGGTGTCAATATGGAAAGCATAGATGATGGGCGAGACATAGTGGAATATCTCAGAGAAATGCATGACAGGTATGTCAGTGAGGCTCTGGGATGCGAGAATGATTACAGACATATCACACATGCAATATCCGTGGTTACAGAGCGGTTCTGGCAGACAGAGAGTGTGTCAGTGCCATCCATGCGGGATGTTGTAATTGCATATAAGGAACATATCCCGGTTACGGCAAATGCAAGTATGGCAGCAGCTGGCAAGACTGGAATGGAGTCTACAGGGGTGGCGTAGAAATAGCAGCCGTAAAAAATCTGATATGTCTAAATTGAGTGCACGATAAAGATTTAGTTAAGAAACTTCACAAAAACAACATAATAGCTTGCGAAAAACAATTTAAAATTACCCCTTGCATTATTTTCTGAAGTCTGCTATTATAAATCACGACAAAGGCGTCAAATGAATCGAAAAGATTCGTTTGGCGCCTTTTCGTGTATGTAGTACCGGGAGAATGAGATATCGCATCCTTCGGGTGAATAAAGGTTAAGGAGGAAGAAACTATGAATACGGGAGATACTGGTTTTATTATGATCTGTGCGGCTCTGGTGTTCTTCATGACACCCGGACTTGCATTCTTCTACGGAGGCCTCGTCAGGAGGAAAAATGTTGTAAATACCATCATGGCATGTACGGCCATCATGGGACTTTCAGTTGTCATGTGGGTGCTGTTCGGTTACTCACTCTCATTTGGCACGAACCACGGAGGTGTTATAGGAGATCTCAAGTGGTTTGCACTTAACGGGATAAAGATGGATGAGGCTGGTCCTTATGCGGACAATATACCTCACCTTGTATACGTTGCATTTCAGATGATGTTCGCCATGATCACACCGGCGCTTATCACCGGCTCATTGGTCGGACGTGTGAAGTTCAAGGCATTGTTCTTCTTCATCATGCTCTGGTCGATCATCGTTTATTGCCCAATGGCTCACATGGTATGGGGCCAGGGTGGTTTCCTCGGAGAGATCGGATCAGTTGATTTTGCGGGAGGAAATGTAGTACATATAAGCTCAGGTGTGAGCGCCCTTGTATTCTCTATCATCCTTGGAAGAAGAAAGGGATACGAGAACACAGCATACAGAGTTCACAACATTCCATTTGTCGCACTCGGTGCATTCATTCTTTGGTTTGGATGGTTCGGTTTCAATGCCGGAAGTGCCCTCGGTGCAAATGGCCTTGCAGCACATGCATTTATGACAACAGCGATTGCCAGTGCCAGCGCAATGCTCTCATGGATGATAATAGATGTTATAAAGGACGGAAAGCCTACTCTGGTCGGTGCATCAACAGGTCTTGTAGTTGGTCTTGTGGCTATAACACCTGGTGCAGGATTTGTACCGATCTGGTCATCATTCATCATCGGTGCACTTGTCAGCCCGATCTGCTGCTTTACAATCTCATTCCTGAAGGGTAAGCTGAAGATAGACGATGCACTTGATGCATTTGGATGTCATGGTATCGGAGGTGTCTGGGGAGGTATCGCAACAGGTTTATTTGCAAAGAGCTCGATCAACAGTGTAGCTCGTTGGGATGGTCTGGTATTCGGAGATGCACATTTGTTTCTGATGCAGCTTGTTGGCATTGTGGTTACGATCGCGGTAGCCGTAGTCGGAACACTTATCTGTCTTGGAATCGTGAGACTCTTCACACCACTCCGTGTAACAGACAGAGAAGAGAAGGTAGGTCTGGATATCTCAGAGCATGGTGAGAGTGCATATCCAACATTCAATGGACTTGATTCGTAGGAGGATGCAATTGCGAACTGGATATGTATAGAGTGTTGAACTGATTTAGAATACCAATCAGGGAGCGCTTCCGCTTAACTCAGGCTGCAGCGGTACTAAGGCGCTGCCTGGGGGCACCACCTAAGGACCGGCGCCCTCGTATATCCCTGAGTTGGTAGTTCTAAATCAGCTCAACAAAATAAGAATACTATGTTCGCAATTGCCTGCATATTCTGGAAATTTGGCAAAGTGAAAGGAGAATATCATTATGATGATAAAGGTTGAGGCTATCGTGCGCGAGGAGGTCTTTGAGGACGTCAAGGAAGCGTTGAATGCCATAGATGTAAATGGAATCACAGTGTCTCAGGTTATGGGATGCGGGGCACAGAGAGGATATAAGAAACTTGTCCGTGGTACGGAGGTAGATGTGGTGATGCAGCCAAAGATCAAGTTTGAGATAGTTGTGTCATCTGAGGAATGGGAGAAGAAGACCATCGAGGCTATCCAGAAGGCGGCATATACAGGCGAGGTTGGAGACGGCAAGATATTCAGCTACGAGATCCGCACTGCAACTAAGATCCGTACAAAGGAGAGCGGCTATGATGCTCTGAATTAAAAGTTTATAATTTCTTTACCAAATACTAGCCGGGAATCCTTTGACAATCACAGGGTTCCCGTGTTATTATGTCGGAAATATCAGGGAGTAGTTCACATCGGTTATAAGATGTTGTGCGATCTCGTCATCACGTTTTCTGGCTGGGACATACCTGTGCAGGGAACCGGGACGCACGCTTTCGGAGTATATATAGTAGCGTATATAGAACTTGAAAGGAACGAGACTTTTATTGTGTGTTTATCATGCAATGAAGGTCTCGTTCCTTTTTCTTTGCATGACACACACAACCTGTTTACAGAGATTAAGAAGAAAAGGAGTCTGGTGTGTATGACAGAGAAAAATTTTTGGAACTGTTCCGGTGATGAATTACTAAAAGAATTCAAGACAGACAGCCGCGGACTGTCGACGGAGCGGGCAGAGGAGATCCGCAGTGAAAAGGGAGAAAATGTTCTCCAGGAAGGCAAGAGAAAGAGCACATTACAGGTGTTCCTCAGCCAGTTTTGTGACCTGCTGGTGATCATACTGATCATAGCAGCGGTCATTTCTATGTTTTCTGACAATATCGAGAGTACCATAGTAATCTTGGCGGTACTCGTCATGAATGCTGTGCTTGGAACGGTGCAGCATGTGAAAGCCGAGCGTTCGCTTGACAGTTTGAAACAGCTTTCATCCCCAAATGCAAAAGTTATGAGAGATGGTGTGAAGCAGGAGCTTCCGTCCCGCGAGATAGTTCCGGGTGATATCGTGCTGCTCGAGGCGGGCGATATGATAGTTGCCGATGGAAGGATACTCAGGAACTTCTCACTCCAGGTAAATGAGAGTTCACTCACCGGAGAATCTACAAATGTGGAAAAGAATGATGCAATAATAGAAGGTTCCGTGCCTCTTGCAGACAGGACAAATATGGTGTATTCAGGAAGTCTTGTTACATACGGACGAGCAGAGGTGCTTGTGACCGGAACAGGAATGGATACGGAGCTCGGTAAGATCGCAGGACTTATGAATGCGGCAAAGGAGAGAAAGACTCCGCTTCAGGAGAGTCTTGACAAGTTCAGTGCAAGGCTTGCGGCATTCATCATGATCGTGTGCGCGCTGGTATTTGTCCTCTGTATATACAGGAAGATGGCGGTGCTTGATTCCATGATGTTCGCAGTCGCCCTTGCAGTTGCAGCTATACCTGAGGCTCTTGGTTCGATAGTTACCATCGTGCAGGCATTTGGCACCCAGAAGATGGCGAAGGAGAATGCGATCATCAAGAACCTCAAGGCGGTTGAAAGTCTTGGATGCGTGTCAGTCATCTGTTCAGACAAGACCGGAACACTTACACAGAACAAGATGACCGTGCAGGAGATATATCTGGATGGAAAACTTTACAAGCCGGAGGAGCTTGATTCCCATAACCAGCTCCACAGGTATCTGCTATATGATGCGGTTCTCACCAATGATTCCAGCATAGTGGATGGAAAAGGAATAGGAGATCCGACGGAATATGCATTGCTTGAGATGTTCCGTCAGGTCCACATGATGCCAGGCATGGAGACGGATGGTACAGGTATCTCTGTTCCTGCGGAGGCTGTAAAATGGAGTCTGAAGGAGGATGTACTCAGGGACTGCATGGACAGAATGGAGGAGGTTCCGTTCGACTCGGACAGAAAGCTTATGAGTACAAAGTATCTGCTTCATGGGGTTCCGACCATACTCACCAAGGGTGCTGTGGATGTGCTGCTTGACAGATGCGTGAGCGTGAGATACAGCGATGGCGTAAAGCCTATGACAGATGAAGAAAAAGCGAAGATCAAGGCTCAGAACAAGGCATTCTCAGAGAATGGCCTCCGTGTACTGTCATTTGCATATAAGGAAAGTGATGAGGTACTGGGAGTTGATACTGAGTATGGATTTACATTCCTTGGACTTGTGTCCATGGTGGATCCGCCACGCCCGGAGTCTATGGCAGCGGTTGCCGATGCAAGGCGTGCGGGCATAAAGCCGGTCATGATAACTGGAGACCACAAGATCACAGCGGTTGCCATAGCGAAGCAGATCGGAATATACGAAGATGGGGACATGGCACTCACGGGAGAGGAGCTTGACGCTCTGTCTGATGAGGAGCTTGCACGTGACATAACAAAGATATCTGTATATGCCAGGGTGTCACCGGAGAATAAGATAAGGATAGTCGATGCATGGCAGAAGAACGGCAATATAGTAGCCATGACAGGCGATGGTGTCAATGATGCCCCTGCACTCAAGAAGGCAGACATAGGTGTTGCCATGGGAATAACCGGCACGGAGGTGTCCAAGGACGCGGCGGCTATGATCCTCTCAGATGACAACTTTGCAACCATCATCAAGGCGGTGTCAAATGGACGAAATGTATACAGGAACATAAAGAATGCGATACTGTTCCTGCTGTCGGGAAACACAGCTGGAATACTGGCGGTGCTTTATACCTCGATAGCGGCCCTGCCTGTTCCGTTTGCACCTGTACATCTGTTGTTCATCAACCTGCTCACAGATTCTCTTCCTGCGCTCGCGATAGGAATGGAGCCGGCTGATCCATCGCTGCTCTCAGAAAAACCGAGGGATCCTAAGAAGGGAATACTGACATCTGACTTTATGGTAAAGATGCTCTCGGAGGGCCTTCTCATCGCTATAGCAACCATGACAGCATTCCATCTTGGTCTGCCGGTGAGTCCGGCAAAAGCCACTACCATGGCATTTGCAACACTGACACTCGCCAGACTGTTCCACGGTTTTAACTGCAGAAGTGAGGAGTCGATGTTTAAGCTTGGATTTAGATCAAATAAATACAGCGTATATGCATTTTTAGCCGGAGTGGCATTTCTGGCTGCGGTCCTGTTCATACCGGGACTTCACAGTCTGTTCAGCGTGGTAAGTCTTGGAGCAGCGGATGTGCTGAAGATAGCGGGACTTGCATTTGCACCAACTGCGTTAATACAGATCATTAAGGCCATACAGGATAATAGGAGATAGACATGCTGGAGAATATTACATTTTCATATTTTGCAGAGCAGGTTGTGAGCCATCCGGCGCTTTTGATCGCCGTCCTGCTGACACTTGGAGTAATTCTGGTAAATGGATGGACGGATGCACCAAATGCCATAGCGACGTGTGTGTCTACCAGATGTATAGATGTGGATAAGGCGATAATTATGGCGGCTGCCTGCAATTTCCTTGGGGTGCTTATCATGTCGCTTGTCAATTCAAAGGTAGCCATGACTATCAAGAACATGGTGAATTTCGGCGGTGACACAGACTCAGCTATGATCGCTCTGTGTGCGGCAATGACGGCGATCGTAATATGGGCAATCGGTGCATGGGCATTTGGCATACCAACAAGTGAGAGCCATGCACTGATAGCCGGACTTACGGGCGCAGCCATAGCACTTCAGGGAGGACTGGACGGTGTAAATCCTTCAGAGTGGATAAAAGTAATATATGGTCTTGTGCTGTCAACCGTTCTCGGATTCGCAGTCGGATTTGTGGTGTGCAAGCTGCTCGCGGTTATCTGTTACCGCTTTGACAGAAGAAAGACAAATGCTTTCTTCTCAAAAGCACAGGTGGCCGGCTCGGCGGCGGTGGCATTCATGCACGGAGCCCAGGACGGTCAGAAGTTCCTGGGAGTTCTCCTGCTTGGGCTGTTTCTCGTAAATGGACAGAGCAGTGCAGAAAATGTAATGATACCAATATGGATGATGATACTTTGCTCGGTTGTCATGGGACTTGGAACATCAATTGGAGGAAAGAAGATCATCAAGTCTGTTGGAATGGATATGGTAAAGCTTGAGAAATACCAGGGATTTGCGGCTGATCTGTCGGCGGCACTCTGTATCCTGCTCTCGACGGTATGTGGAATCCCGGTCAGCACCACCCATGTGAAGACGACAGCCATCATGGGCGTGGGTGCTGAGAAGAGGGCATCTGCGATTAACCTCAAGGTGGTGCGTGATATGGTGCTCGCCTGGGTGCTCACATTCCCTGGCTGCGGTGTCATAGGATATGGCATGGCAAAGCTGCTAATCGTGTGGCTGGGGTAGTTTGTAGGTGGTTGAAAATGCAGGCTGAGAAGTGCAAGTGATATTTTGACATACCAATCAGGGGTCGTTCCCACTTAACTTAGCCTGCAGCGGTACTAAGGTGCCGCTTGAGGCTCCACCTAAGGACCGGCGGCTGCGTATTCCCCTGATTTGGTAATGCAAAAATCACTTACACGATTGCAGCGTATGAGTTTTTCAACCACCTACAAACACAGAGTTTTTATTATAAGGAGAAAAACTATGAAGAAGAAAAAGGACGAGTTTTATTTTAAAAATCTGAATACATGTGTGGAGATCTCGTATCAGGCTGCGGAGTTTCTGAAGAACGTAGTCGTGGATTTTTCGGTGGACACCATCAAGGAAAATCTTGATCGTATGCATGAGCTTGAGCAGAAGGCCGATGGCAAGAAACATAAGATGATGACTGTGCTCAGTCAGGCGTTCATAACACCGATTGAACGGGAGGATCTGGTTGCCCTGTCTAACTATCTGGATGATATTACCGATGCTGTTGAGGATGTGTTCCTACAGATTTATATGTGCAATGTGGATACTATCAGAGAGGATGTACCCCAGATGGTAGAACTGCTCCTCGAGTGCATCAAGGCACTGCAGGATGTGATCGGAGAATTGAAGAGATTCAAAAGTTCAAATGATCTTGAGGAGCAGGGAGACAGATTGTATGTGGAGAATATGCACAGACTGTACGGTGAGTGTGACCTTAGGACTGTGGTCGTGTGGAAAAACATATATGCCTGCATAGAGAACTGTATGGATGTGTGCGAGCATGCGGCGGATATTGTGAACACAGTGATCATGAAAAATTCATAGGATGAGATTCCTGCAAAAAATAATAGTCAATAGAAATATTTACGAAATATTTTCAGATTGAATTAAAAAATTTGTTATATTTATCAAAAATTAGAAAAAGCAGAATATTCTATTGAATAAAATTAGAGTGAGAATATAATAATCAAAGGGTTAAAGGGTGGTTTGAATATACAGAGTAATTATATCTGTGTATCGAACCTCCTTTTTTATGAAAAAGGCCCGATATGTGGAGGTTGTATACAGGCATGTATACCAAAGTTGTGAATCGTTGCTCCATATGTGCATGATAAATATATAGAAGGAAGACAAAAAAGATGAAATATTTGAAGCAGTTTCTTATAATCCTCGCCATATCCTTTATCGGTGAGATACTTAAGTACATAGTTCCACTACCGATTCCGGCGAGTATATATGGTATGGTTATCATGTTTATCTGCCTACAGACCAAGATCCTCAAGCTGGACGATGTGAAGAGTGTGGGCAAGTTTCTCATAGAGATCATGCCGGTCATGTTCATACCAGCTGGTGTGGGCCTTATGTCGTCGTGGGGAACGCTTAAGCCTGTGCTTGTGCCAGTCAGCGTCATAACGGTGGTCGTCATCATCACGGTCATGCTTGCTTCAGGCTGGGTATCACAGCTTATAATAAGGAGAGACAAGAAGAAGGAGACTGAAAATGAGTGATCTGTTTGAATCGTCCATATTTGCAGGGGTGACTATAAGCCTTCTGGCATATATGTTTGGAAGTGTACTTAAAAAGAAACTTAAGATAGCTATACTTAACCCACTGCTGGTGTCCATCATAGTGACTATAGTGGTGCTGGTTGTGGCTGATGTGGATTACGATGTGTACAATGAAGGCGCAAAGTATCTGAGCTGGTTCCTCACACCGGCTACAGTGTGTCTTGCAATCCCACTCTATGAGCAGTGGGAGCTTTTAAAGCACAATTATAAGGCTGTGCTCGGCGGTATAGTTGCCGGAGTTATAACGAGTCTGACTACAGTCCTTGTGTTGTGCAAGGTCATGGGACTTTCCCATAAAGATTATGTGACACTTCTTCCGAAGTCCATAACCACAGCTATCGGAATGGGTGTTTCGGAAGAGCTTGGCGGATATGTGACCATCACGGTTGCAGTCATAGTTGTGACCGGAGTGATCGGCAATATAATCGGAGAGATCGTGTTCAAGATATTCCGTATCAAAGAACCTATATCAAAGGGACTTGCCCTGGGATCATCAGCCCATGCCATCGGAACTGCCAAGGCTATGGAGATCGGCGAGGTTGAAGGAGCCATGAGTAGTCTGTCGATTGCAGTTACAGGAATACTCACGGTCATACTCGCGTCGGTGTATGCACATTTTATGTAATGGATATAATTGGAGAGAGTTATACTTTTCGTATCTCTCTGAGCTTATATGCAGCCATGAGCTGGAATCTGACCTCCGCATTGGAGAGACCATATTCCAGCTCTTCTTTTATTATCCGGAGCCTGTAATTTATCGTATTCCTGTGGCAGAACATTTTCTCAGAGATATGCTGAACACTGCCGCTGCACTTAAGATATTCGTACAGAGTGTCCGTCAGAGCTGAGTGATGGGTTTTGTCGTACTCTATGACACCACCGAGCTGCTCTGCGATAAATGAGTTTATGAGCTGGGCATCATTAACTTCCAGAAGAATACGTAGGAATCCAAGACTGTTGTAATCACAGTATATGTTGTCTGCAGCAAATTCCCTTGCGGAAATTGCACGGCGGTAACTCAAGGAGAGTTCTGTAAGGGACAAAACCGTGCTTCCGGAACCCATATGTATGCTGCGGTCCGGGAATCTTGCCACCAGAGCTTCTGCGATGTCACTACATTTGTCTGCGATGGATCCGGAGGAAGGGCATCTCAGGATAACTGTCGGATTGCCATCATATACAAATGCATGGAAGACAAGATCTGTATTGTTGCAGACCTTCTGCAGGATATACATGAACTCATCTGTTGCTTCTGTATCGATGGACAGAACGTTGTAGCAGCCATTGTTGAATCCGGAGCCTTTTATTGTGTCAGTCTGCTCGTCGGTCAGGGAATTCCCCATGAGGATATTCTGGAATGCTGCGGTCATGTTGCCATCATCCCTGGAGTCTTCAAATATCCTGTTGTAGTAGTCGTGGGTGATATCGAATATCCTTGTGTCCCATGGCATGGTAAAAAGAGGAAATGAATAGCGGTGGCACAGTCTGACGATCTCATCGGTTATGTCCTCCTCAAATATATATCTGCCGGTATTCAGAATAAGTCCGCAGGTTCCCCTCCGTTCAAGAATGTGGATGTGGATATATCCTCTGATATGTATACCCAGCTTACGATGTTCTCCATTCCCTTTCCGCCGGATATCAGGTTGAGGTTGTATTTTCGCTTGGGTCAGCGATACGGCACTTCCGCTTGTACTTATTCCTACAACCTGTGGAACAGGTTCAGAGGGAAATGGATTTGCGGTTCTCACCAATCCGGAAAATGGCGACAAGAAGTCACTCAGATGCAATGCCATCGTGGCAAAGGTATCCATCGTGGATCCGGACTGCATGAAGACTATGCCAAAGCACGTGCTTGCAGCAGTTGGATTCGATGCACTGTGCCACTGCATGGAGGCATACACATCAAAGATCTCGCAGCCATTTACAGATGCGCTTGCACTGTATGCGATTGATCTTATCGCCCACAATCTTGTGGATGTATATAAGGGTAGAGGAACCCAGGAGAGCTGGGAGAAGATAACACTGGC
>OHUF01000950.1_pt1 | contig 10891 bp, 10 predicted proteins | sample 1579131 | NCBI WGS metagenome assembly OHUF01 (sample SAMEA3879553, study PRJEB24766) | human gut metagenome | biome: human-associated habitat; feature: feces | place: USA | collected 1985/1987 | reverse complement strand
ACAGTACAGGAGCAGCCTGTGAAGCTGACCCGAACGGAGTATGCCATCTTAAAACTGCTGATGGAAAATCCCAAACAGGTAATTTCAAAGAGTGTCCTGCTTGACAGAATCAGTCTGGACACACCCGACTGCACCGAGCGTTCTTTGAAGCAGCACATCAGCAATCTTCGTAAAAAGATGCAGGATGTCAGCGGTGTAGACTATATCGAAACAGTCTGGGGAATTGGTTTCAAATTGGCAGAACAAAAAATCTTGACCAAATCTTGACGTTTTTCTTGACCACTTTCTTGACTTTTGTTTTGTAAACTTAGGTCAGCAAAGGAGGTAATACAATATGAACTATATTTTGCAAACAAACAGCCTGACAAAAAAGTATAAAAACTTTCAGGCATTGAATGGTCTTACTATGAATGTTCCCAAAGGTTCCATCTATGGCTTTGTGGGAAAGAACGGCGCTGGTAAGACAACCCTGATCCGCTTGATCTGCGGATTGCAGGAACCGACTTCCGGTAGCTTTTCTCTGTACAGCATCCGCAATGACAGCAAGGATATTATCAAATCCCGCCGTCGCATGGGTGCTGTGGTGGAAACACCGTCCATCTACATGGATATGACTGCGGAGGAAAATCTGAAGCACCAGTATCTCATTCTTGGTCTGCCATCATTTGATTGTATTCAGGAATTGTTGAAGCTGGTAGGTCTCGACAACACGGGAGAGAAAAAAGCGAAGAACTTCTCCCTCGGTATGAAGCAGCGTCTGGGCATCGCTATCGCATTAGCCGGTGATCCCGACTTTCTTGTTCTTGATGAGCCTGTAAATGGTCTCGACCCTCAGGGTATTGTGGAAATGCGAGAACTGATTTTGAAGTTGAACCGAGAAAAACAGATTACAGTTCTTATTTCCAGTCACATTCTGGATGAACTTTCCCGTCTGGCTACTCATTACGGTATCATTGATAATGGTCGCATGGTGAAGGAACTGAGTGCAGAAGAACTGGACACAGTTTGCCGCAAGTGTGTCCGCATGGAAGTGACCGATACTTCTACTCTGGCTCGTGTGCTGGATTCCATGAATCTGGAATATAAAATTATCTCCGCAACAACAGCCGATGTGTTCGCAAAGATCAATGTGACACAGCTGACCGTTGTACAGGCAAAGGAAAACTGCGAAGTGCTGTCTATGCAGGAAAAAGATGAAAGTTTGGAGAGTTATTACATCTCTCTGGTTGGAGGTGATAATAATGCGTAAACTTTTTCGAGCAGCCTTTTACCGTACAGAGAATAAAAAAATGATTCGAATAGAATTAGTGATTGCTGTATTGCTTTCCGCATTCATCATCCTCAACGGTTACTTCCAGACGAATTTGACTAATGCATACATCTATAAGCTGGTCGCCCGTTTTTTTGGATATTCACCCCTGATGGGACCATTTATCGCCGTATTTGCCGCATATTTGTGGGGAACAGACTATGAATATGGAACTCTGCGCAATAAACTAATCTGCGGACACACTCGTGAAGAAGTTTATTTTTCCAATCTTCTCCTGACCATATGTGCTGGACTGAGTACTGCACTAATCTGGTTGATAGTTAATGGGATGCTGGGTATTCCGCTACTGGGTACGGCAAGCCTGAACCTCTCTTTGGGAGAGATGGCATTTTATATTTTTTCAAGCCTTTTGATGGTCGTTGCACTCTCCAGCGTATGTTGTCTGTTGGCAAGTCTGGCGGAGAACAAAAACTCAGCGACACTTCTTTGTCTGGGAGCTGTAGCTGCAATGGTCATAATCGGGATGCTCCTTTATGATCGTTTTGCAGAACCAGAGTTATTGGATGGATGGATGTGGAGTGATACAGACCCAACTGTGCGATGGCATCCCCAAAATATCAAATTCATCGGTGGAACATTTCGTATCCTGCTGGAATTTCTTATCTGTCTGACACCTGGAGGACAAGGTGTAATTCTTTGCGAAGAAGGGGTGGAACACCTGATTTTTCTTCCATTGTGCTCTGCGTTTGTAATTTTTTCAACATCTCTTATAGGAAGTCGTTCCTTTAAGAAAAAGAACCTAAAGTAAGGAGGTAGAAAGATGTTCCCTTGGATTTTGTGTTGTATTTTGCTAATTGTTGTATTTTTTCTAATCACAAAGATTATTTTTATAGAAAAAAGTATTGATGAAATTCATACAGAATTCCAGGAACGTCTTTCCTCCGACACAAACACTCTGATTGATATTTCTTCCAGCGACCCTCATCTGAGAAAACTGGCTTCGGAGATTAATATCCAGCTTCGATTGCTCCGCAAGGAACGCCATCGTTACCAACAGGGCGATCTGGAACTGAAAGAAGCTATCACCAATATTTCCCATGACCTGAGAACTCCGCTTACGGCGATAAACGGTTATCTTGACCTATTGGAACGAGAGGAAAAAAGCGAAACGGTACACTGCTATCTTTCTCAAATCCAAAACAGAACAGATGTTTTAAAAAATCTAACCGAAGAACTATTCAGATATAGTGTGGTTACTTCTTTTCAGGAACTGAAACCAGAACGTATGGATGTTGTCCGGGCATTGGAGGAAAGTCTGCTGTCTTTCTATGCGGTCATGCAGGAAAAAGGCATCCAACCGGAAATCGAATTGCCGGAGGAACCGGTTTTCCGTGAACTGGATGCAGGTGCGGTCAACCGTATCTTTTCCAACATTATCAGCAATGCGCTGAAATACTCTGACGGCGATCTGTCCGTAGTCATGGATAAGAACGGCTGTGTTACATTCAGCAACACGGCGCACAATCTGAATTATGTGACGGTCGGCAGATTGTTTGACCGTTTCTATACAGTAGAAGCCAGTCGCAATTCAACCGGTTTGGGATTGTCCATCGCCAAGCTGCTGATTGAGCGTATGGGCGGAAGTATTGGAGCAATCTACAACAATGACAAACTGCAAATCAAGATAATCTTTGCAAAATGAAATAAAAAAGAGTTTATATGAACGGAGGTGTTTTGATTATGAAGAAATACTTGAAGGAGATACTAATACTCTTAATTCAATTATTTATGTTTTATGTATTTCCATTATTTGCAGGACCAACAGACGTTATGGGAATGATAGTTTTGCTTATTTTAGCAACATTATTGCTTTCAATTCTAATTGGCAGCATTTCAAATCTGAAAGTAAAGTACTTGTATCCAATAATCATAGCAATTACATTTGTGCCATCTGTGTTTATATACTATAACGAGACAGCATTGATACATTCGCTTTGGTATTTGGCAGTATCATCCTTTGGTTTGATAATCGGCATGGTCATTCATAAATTGATTCTTAAAAAGTAGAAAGAGCAAAACTTTCAAAGGCTACCCAGTCAAAAAGATTGGATAGCCTTTATTTATGTTTTCTAAAATTAAAGTTGAATATCTGCCTTAGCCAATAACTATGGGCTTAGAGGTTTAGTGAGCCAGGCAAATCGCTCCAATCGCCGTATCCACAGATTTATACTCTGTAACAGTTTTTCAAATAGGTTTTGGAATCTCCGTTCAATATCAAATCAGCATATCCAATCGGGTTATTGTAAATCAGATAATCCAGTTCCGACCTCTGATACATATTGTCGGCAACCTCGTTCTCAACCGCAATCGTATCAATCGCAATCATACTACCATCAAAGAATTTCAGTTCCACACAAGCGGTATCCATGTTAAACTTACAAGAAATCAATCTATCCATAAGAAACCTCCATTTTGCGGGATGTTAGATCATCCCAAAATATTTGAATGCTTCTCGGATTGCTTTCTCTTTTTCCGGCGGACACTGGGGCTGTCTGGAATCCTCGGACTTCGGCAGATTATAGTTCTTACCAACCCCAATCCCACATTTTCGTTTAATCTGTGAGATATAGAGGTTGGACACCTTTAACCCGGTATGCTCCAACACATACTCCTTGATCTGCGGATAGGTTGCCCCATCCTGAAATTCGGACATATCCATATCTTCCAAAGAGAACTCAACCCGAATCTTTTTCGAGTCGACCTCGCCCTTGGAAAGCAAGACAACCGTCTCCACATGCCCCGTATTAGGAAACATATCCACGCAGCAGCACTTCTCCACCTTATACCCTCTCTCCTGCAGAGTAACAAGGTCTCTTGCAAGCGAAGTAGGCTTGCAGGAAATGTACACCATTCTGTCAACACCGTAATCAATAATCTTTTCAAGTGCCTTAGGGTGGATTCCGTCACGAGGTGGGTCAAGTACGATGAAATCTGGCTTAATCTCAATATTATCAAGTGCCTTTAAGACATCATCTGCAATGAACTCACAATTAGTAAGACCGTTCTGGGCTGCATTCTTCTTGGCAGCCTCAACAGCTTCCGCAACAATCTCAACACCTATAACCTTGCTGGCAACTGGAGATAACATCTGTGCAATCGTACCAGTACCTGTATACAGGTCATATATAACCGGTTTACTGCCAGCCACATCTCCAAATCCGCCAGAAAGCACATACTCACGTGCCTTAGAGTAAAGCACTTCTGCTCCAAGAGAATTAGTCTGGAAGAATGAGAACGGAGTTATCTTGAAACGCAGCCCAAGAAGTTCCTCCTCAATATAATCCTGACCATACAGAAGCTCAGTTTTCTCGTTAATTACTGCATCTGCAAGGCTGTCGTTAAATGTATGGAGAACACCTGTAAGAGTGCCCTTATATTCAATTGATGTCAGGCGGTTTACAAGCTCTGTGAAATCATGCTCAATCTGAGTCGTTGTTACGATATCAACAAGAATCTGTCCTGTCTTTACTGACTTTCTTACAAGAAGATGACGCAGATACCCCTCGTGGCTTAACTTGTGCTGGAAAGGAAGCTCCTTCTCTATTGCATAATCCTGAACGCATGTGAGAATCTTTCTGTAATCCTCATCAATAATCTTACATTCTGTAACCGGAACAATATCATACATGCTGTTTCGTTTGTGAAGTCCGAGCGCAAGTGGACCGTCCTTATACTCATCACCAAATGAAAACTCCATCTTGTTACGGTATTCCTCTGTGACCGGACTTCCAATTATCCCTTCAAATGGAAGCTCACCTGAAACAACTTCACTAAGAAGCTTCTCCACCTGTGCGCTCTTAATCTTTAACTGTTCCTCGTAAGCTACTGTCTGGTAAGTGCAGCCACCGCATTTGCCAAAATGTGGACATGCCGGGTTGGTTTCAAGTGGACTCTTCTCAACAACTTCCATAAGTCTGCCTTCGCAGTGTCCTTTTCTTTTCTTATTCACGCAGAATCTGACAGTCTGTCCAGGAATTGCATTCTTTACGATTGCCTTTTCCTTCTGTCCGTCCTCATCTGTCACCCACACTGTCGCCTTGTTAGGGAAATCAACCTTTTCAACTTTACCTTCGTATACGCTTCCTTTTTTCAATCTATACTCCATTCCGCACATGAATTGTGCCTGTTATTAACATATTAATAGTTTCTGGCAGCACTTATTCACATAACGGCATACCTTATATAATTTTATCAGAAAAATGTGCTAAAGTATAGTAGTCACATTTACTCCGCCACGCTGACATTCTTTGCCTGCACTGCAGAATGTATTCTTTCAAGTACCTTGTCACACAGCCATGTATAAGCAGCCCCGGCAGCATTCAGTCCTATACGTAATGCAACTGCATAAGGCATTCCAAAAAGTCCCGCCGCAATTGATAATGCGCCAAATGTATTAAAAGCTGTCTGCCATGCATAACCAGCGGAATATCCGACTCCGATACCACCTATCATGCCTATATACGGATACATTGATTCTGGCAGAACTATATACATCACTGCAAAAATCGCACATCCAACAACATTAAACAATGCCCTGTTTCCAATTCTCTTATCAACATCTTTAGAAAACGGCAGACACACTGACATGCTCGCAATTCCAATCCACATTGCCCTAGGCAGTCCCATCAGGGAAACAATCAGCATAGCACTTGATACGATAAATGTAAGCTTAATGTACCATCTTGTCCTTGCTGAATTAATATTAAATTCCTTAAACAAATCCCAGAATGTTCTTCTATATGGTCTGTTCCTCTGATTCTTATAGAAAATAATCATGCATACTAACATCCCGGCAAGCAGTCCCACAACTCTCATCATATATTCATGGCCTGTGACATCATATCCCTGTAGCAAAAGATACCCAAGAACGAATGTTGAATGATTATACATAATTACATTGTGACATCCCATTATCATAAGAAGCATAATACACACAACATTTATTACAAATGCAGCAACTGGCGGTACCATATTGGAAACCCTCGGTCCTGCTATCAATATCGCATATATTCCCATTATCGAAATCAAACCATGTGATGTCTTAATTCCAAAATCCGCCTGTCTTAATACCAGCACCGCAAGAAGTACTGTAACTCCGACAACGCTGTTATTATTCCCCAGCAGCTTACTGAATACTGTAACTACTGCGACGCAGAATATCATAACCAGATACACCTTAAAATTATATATAAGAATATGTCTTCTTTTCTCTTTAGAATCCTGTGTGTTCTTGATAAGCTGTTTTGAACCAGCCGAGCTTAACTGTAACTCCTGATAAAATGTCATAAATTCCTGCTTTCCTTTCCTCCCCTTAAATTTTGCTTAATGACAGGGTTGAGTAATATAACACTGATTACACCCCTATGTCAATTAAGAAATAATTAAATATTATGCAATAAAAAAAGCCACAACCGCTGACATATCCTAATGGACATATCAAGCCGGCTGTGGCTTTCAATCATATCGCACTTATTACATTACTTCTCGATGTCTTCATCCTCGAAATCATCGTCAAAATCTTCGTCTTCAAAATCTTCATCATCGAAGTCATCTAAATAATCTGGTGTAAAATATCTGTATACAGCATAAGCGATACCAGCAACTGCTGCAACTGCACCAACGATAGCAAGAACAGCTATGATAATTGTGCTGCACTTCTTGCAGCATTTCTTATCTTCATCTTCCTTCTTGCTAATAAGTTCTCCTAATTTAGTAGCTGCGATAAGCTCATCTAATTTTTCTTTACTCATAACAATATCTCCTTTCATACCACGGATTTAATAAATGTATTATAGCATAGCGTTAAACATTTGTCATTATAGTTTTTTAAGTCTGGCAAATCCTGCCAGCATTTTCTTCTGTCCGTACTCTGCAAATTCAACTGTTACCATATAGTCTCTTGCTGAATCCTCTATAGCAAGTACCTTTCCTTCACCGAATTTCACATGGCTCACCATATCACCGACACTGTAGCCAAGTCCGCCTGAAGATTTTGCACTTATATCTGCACCTCTTGCAGCACCTATTACATTTCTTGAAGATAAGCCGCTTCGTGTAGGCATTCCTGCATAAGCACTTCTTACAGAATCTGCCGGTGTCTTTCTCTTTTCTGGTTTCTTAAGGTCAAATAATTCCATAGGGTCTTTTCCAAATCCCGGATTAGAACCACCATTTATCTTAACCTTTCTTGAGCTATATGTTCCTGCTGCCCTTCCGCCTGGTGTGCCACTTCCGTAGCTGCTAAGAATTGATCTGGCTGTTGCACGCATGTTAATGCCTGTTGTATCTGGCTCATCTGATGTCCCGCCATATGCAATCCTGCCTTTAGCATACCCACTGGAATTGTTTTCTATGTGCATATATTCTTTAGGAATTTCATTAATGAATCTTGAAACCTTATTCATCTGTGTTTCACCACGCACCATACGCGACTTGGCACTTGTAAGATTAAGTATTTTCTCTGCTCTTGTTATTCCAACATAGCACAGTCTTCTCTCTTCCTCAATCTCAGTTGAATCATCTGACACAATTGTCATATAGCTTGGGAAAAGTCCGTCCTCCATTCCTGTCATATACACAATTGGGAATTCCAGACCCTTTGCGCTATGAAGTGTCATAAGCATTACATGAGGCTCTGACTCATCAAGATTATCAATATCTGCTATTAAGGCAACTTCTTCAAGAAGTCCTGAAAGTGTAGGCTCTTCGCCTGCTTCCTTACAGCCCTCCTCATAGCTTACTACCTTATTAATGAATTCATCCAGATTCTCGCGTCTTGCCTCAACCTCTTCTACCGTTTCATTCTGTGAAAGGCTCTCGATATATCCTGTATCCTCAATTACAGCCTCAGCAAGCTCCTTTAATGACATGAATTCTTCCTTGGCACGCAGTCTTCCAATAAGGTCAACAAATGGCTCTAACTTGGAAAGTGCCGCATTCTTTATTGTGTCAATATCCTTTGCATTGACAAGTGCTTCCCAGAAGGTAATATCATTAAAATCTGCATATTCCTGCAATCTGTCAATCGTAGTATTACCAATTCCTCTCTTCGGAACATTTATAATTCGCTTAACCGCCTGACCATCAAGACCATTATCAATAGTTTTAAGATAAGCAAGAATATCTTTGATTTCCTTTCGCTGATAGAAATTCTGTCCGCCATATATCTTATATGGAATGTTGTGAATCATCAGCTTTTCTTCGAGCGCTCTTGACTGTGCATTAGTTCTGTAAAGAATGGCAACATCATTATAATTCCAGCCATCCCTTACATACTCTGCAATACCACTCGCAACGCCTTCTGCCTCATCATATCCGTTCTCATACAGAGTATAATTGACCTTCTCGCCCTCTCCGTTATCAGTCCAGAGTGACTTGCTCTTTCTGCCAATATTATTACTTATCACCGCATTTGCAGCATTAAGAATAGTCTGCGTCGAACGGTAATTCTGCTCAAGCTTTATAACCTTAGCGCCTGTGAACACATTTTCAAAGTTAAGAATATTATAAATATTTGCTCCACGGAACTTATATATAGACTGGTCATCATCACCAACCACACATATATTGCCATACTTTGCCGCAAGCATTGCAACCAGCTTAAACTGTGATGTATTAGTATCCTGATACTCATCTACCATTATATATCTGAATCTGTCCTGATAATGCTCAAGCACCTCTGCATCACTCTGGAACAGCTCAACCGTCTTGAATATCAGATCATCAAAATCAAGCGCATTGTTAAGCTTAAGCGTCTTCTGATATTCTCTGTATACGCCCGCAATTCTTCTAAGGTTATAGTCGTTGCCCGCCTCAAGCTCGAACTCATCAGGAGTCTTTAATTCATCTTTAGCAGATGAAATCTTACTCATAATAGCCCGCTCTTTAAGCATCTTCGTATCTATATTCATCTTCTTACATATATCCTTGATAACAGACTTCTGGTCGTCCGTATCATATATTGTAAAGTTATTATCATATCCAATTCTGTCTATGTATCTTCTTAAAATTCTCACGCATGTTGAGTGGAATGTACTTACCCATACAGCCCCTGCACCCTGTGCCACAGTAGTCTCAACTCGTTCTTTCATCTCTCTTGCAGCTTTATTAGTAAATGTAATTGCCATAATATTATATGGGTCTACTCCGCATTCTTCTATTAAATATGCAATTCTGTTCGTAAGCACACGCGTCTTTCCAGAGCCTGCCCCGGCAATAATAAGCAACGCGCCATCTGTATATTTAACTGCCCTTTTCTGGCTGTCATTCAAATCTTCTAATCTCATATACCCACCTTCATGCAAATGTGAAATCTATATCCACCTTATTTCTGCCAACTACCACATTATACAAAAACAACGGGATGTTGCCAAGCCAATATGACAACATCCCTGATTGTTATTTATTAAATTCACATATTACTAATTGTCAGATTATGCAAGCTTTGTTCCACAGTTAGAACAGAACTTAGCGCCATTAGTTGGTGTTCCACAGTTAGGACAGAACTTAGGTGCTGTGCCACCTGACACATTTGCATTATTATTCATTGCAGTATTCATGTTATTCATCATCTGCTGTCCAACCTGCATTCCCATCTGGAGCTGCATCATATCACTGGCAATATTCGAACCGCCTCTTGAATTGCCGATACTATCAGCCATAGCCATCTGTGTATATCTGTTCATATCTCCAACCATTGCCTGAGAAGCTGCCTTATTAGTCATCTTCTGTACTTCTTCCGGATAAGAGAAGCTTGAGATAGTAAAGCTTGTTATTGTGATTCCTAACTTGCTCATCTCCATATCAAGGTCTGTCTTAATACCCGCTGAGATATCATAAGCATTAGCCTGAAGATTAAACATATCCTTGCCTTCTTTAGAAATCCACTTCATAAGAAGCTGGTCAAGAACTGCTGATATTCTTTCCTTAACATCTGCAACAGTGTACATCTGCTTTACACCTGCTACCTTGTCTATAAGCGTAATGTAATCAGATACTGAAAACGAGAAGTTACCGAAAGCTCTTATTGGCATGCCACCTGGAAGTGCCTGTGTTGGAATAAGAATAGGATTCTTAGTTCCCCACTTCTCTGTGAATTCCTTAGTATTAACGAATAAAACTTCTGCTCTTACTCCACTGTTGAAGCCGAACTTAAAGCCTTTAAGTGTTGATAAGAATGGAATAATCTGTGATTCAATATCAAAGCTTCCCTCGTCCTTAAAAATACCTTCAATCTTACCATTGTACATAAAGATTGCATCCTGGCCGGCGCGGATAATCAGCTTACTGCCTTTCTTGATTTCTCTGTTGGTCCATTTCCAGAAGATTATATCATCTCTGTACTCTTCCCATTCAACTACGTTGGCAAACTGCCCTTTGAATAATCCCATGTTCCCTCTCCTTATCTATGTATTGCTTATCTCATTATAAATGTGCTTCTGAATTATAAGCCCATCTGAGCCTTAAGTGCTGCTAATTCATCATCAACTGCTGTGTTAGCCGGCTCTGCATCATACTTAGCTGCAAGACTGTCAACATCTGCCTCAAGCTGTGTCTGGTTAA
>OHUF01000934.1_pt1 | contig 11051 bp, 8 predicted proteins | sample 1579131 | NCBI WGS metagenome assembly OHUF01 (sample SAMEA3879553, study PRJEB24766) | human gut metagenome | biome: human-associated habitat; feature: feces | place: USA | collected 1985/1987 | reverse complement strand
AGACATGATGAAGGTTCGTAACCTGGGCCGCAAGTCTCTGGAAGAGGTACTTGCAAAGCTGAAAGAACTGGGACTGTCACTGAGTCCTGGGGACGGAGAATAAATCACAGCGATTTATCTTTCCGTTTGATTTGTAGACGAAAACCCCCTGTCAGTAAGTCCGAGGCAGCATGACTTGCGGGTTCCACAAATGGAGGAAAATTTAAAATGGCAAAATATAGAAAACTTGGCAGAACATCTGACCAGAGAAAAGCATTATTAAGAAACCAGGTAACCAACCTTCTGTATCACGGAAAAATCGTTACCACTGAGACCAAAGCGAAAGAGATCCGCAAGATCGCTGAAAGCATGATCGCACTGGCTGTAAAAGAGAAAGATAACTTTGAGACCGTTACCGTTACTGCTAAAGTAGCTCGCAAAGATGCTGATGGCAAACGTGTGAAAGAAGTAAAAGACGGCAAAAAAGTTACCGTATACGATGAAGTTCAGAAAGAGATCAAAAAAGATCTTCCGTCCAGACTTCACGCTAGACGTCAGATGGCAAGCTTCTTCTATCCTGTAACAGAGGTCCCGACCGAAGCAGCAGGACGCAAGAAAAACACCAAGTCCATCGATATGCCACAGAAAATGTTCGATGAGATCGCTCCGAAATATGCAGACCGTAACGGCGGATATACCCGTATCATCAAGATCGGACCGCGTAAAGGTGATGCAGCTATGGAAGTTGTAATCGAGCTGGTTTAATCTGTAAATAGTTTTGAAATTCGCAGGGGCTGCCTCTTAGTAGGTGGCTCCTGTTTTGTTGTATATCATATTTTATATGACACAATTGCGAAATTGTGGCAATGTACGGGGTTGCATCTGCTTTGCGAATAAGGTACAATACAGAATACAGAACAGCTAAAATGGGATACAAAGGAGAGCATTTGCATGGAGAGCAAGAAAAAAATGTTGTTTATTTTTAATCCGTTTTCCGGAAAAGCACAGATTAAAAGTAAACTGTTTGAAATTATCGATGTTTTTGTAAAAGGCGGATATGAAGTCATTGTCCACCCGACGCAGGCAGTCGGAGATGGTTTCGAAAAGACAAAGGAGCTTGCGCCGCAGGTGGATCTCGTTGTCTGCAGCGGGGGCGACGGAACACTGGATGAAGTTGTCAGCGGTCTGATGGAAGTGGATCAGCGCGTTCCGATCGGTTATATTCCGGCCGGAAGCACCAATGACTTTGCAAACAGTCTTTCTATTTCGAAAGATATGGTACAGGCGGCAAAGGATATCATCGAGGGAAACCTGTATTCCTGTGATGTGGGAGCGTTCAACAACGACAGCTTTGTCTACATCGCTGCATTCGGCCTTTTCACGGATGTTTCCTATGAGACAGATCAGCACATGAAAAACATTCTCGGCCATCTGGCATACCTGCTGGAGGGATCCAAACGGATCTGGAATGTGCCGACGTACTGGATTAAAGTCGAGGCAAACGGGGAAACCTTTGAGGGAGAGTATATCTACGGTATGGTGACGAATGCCAAGTCCGTCGGCGGCTTCAAAAACCTGCCGGGACAGGATGTACGCCTGGATGATGGACTCTTCGAGGTAACCCTGATCAAACGCCCGAAAAACCCTCTGGAACTGAATGAGATCATTGCGTCCCTGCTGATGCAGGAGGATCACACAGACCTCATCGATTCGTTCAAGACCGACCGCATCATCATCGAGTCCAACCAGGAGATTTCCTGGACCCTGGACGGCGAATACGGCGGAGATCACGGCTATGTCTGCATCGAAGCGCGCAAACATGCCATGGAACTGGTTCTGAACAATAAGTAGGCACGGCTTTTTGATAAGTTTTTCACAAAAAAGTGCAAAAAAATGGATTTCGCCGCGAAAACCATTTGGCATTTGCAGAAAGATGTTGTATAATAAAACCAGTTATGAAAGTAACAAGTATGCCGTAAGCCTGAAAACGGTACACGGCACAATTACAGACACAGGTCATTTGAGCTATGTTAGTATCAGCAAAAGAAATGTTGGACAAAGCAAAAGCCGGCCACTATGCAGTTGGTCAGTTTAACATCAACAACCTGGAGTGGACAAAATCCATTCTTCTTACCGCACAGGAGATGAATTCTCCGGTTATCCTTGGCGTATCTGAGGGTGCAGGAAAATACATGACAGGTTTCAAGACTGTAGCTGCCATGGTAAAAGCTATGATCGAAGAGCTGAACATCACTGTTCCGGTTGCTCTGCATCTGGATCACGGAACCTACGAAGGATGCTACAAATGCATCGAAGCAGGTTTTTCATCCATCATGTTTGACGGATCTCACTATCCGATCGAAGAGAACGTTGCAAAAACAAAAGAACTGGTAGCTGTCTGCAAAGAGAAAGGAATGTCTCTGGAAGCAGAAGTTGGTTCTATCGGCGGTGAAGAAGACGGCGTTATAGGTGCGGGTGAATGTGCAGATCCTCAGGAATGCAAGAGAATTGCAGATCTGGGTATTGACTTCCTGGCAGCTGGTATCGGTAACATCCACGGCAAATATCCGGCAAACTGGAAAGGCTTAAGCTTCGAGACTCTGGATGCTGTTCAGGCTCTGACAGGAGATCTGCCTCTGGTACTGCACGGTGGTACAGGCATCCCGACAGACATGATCAAAAAAGCAATCAGCCTTGGCGTTGCAAAAATCAATGTAAATACAGAGTGCCAGCTTGCATTCGCAGCAGCTACACGTAAATACATCGAAGAGGGAAAAGATCAGCAGGGTAAAGGATTCGATCCTCGTAAATTATTAGCTCCAGGTGCAGAAGCAATCAAAGCTACTGTAAAAGAGAAGATGGAATTATTTGGTTCTGTTGGAAAAGCTGAATAATAACAGGAATCAAAAAAGGAAGTGCCGTTTGACACTTCCTTTTTTCGTGAAGAAATAAACAAAAAAGAAGTAGAATTTGAGAGAAAAACGTCAAATTGTATAAAATGTAAAAAATAGTTGTAATTAATCAGAATATTTAGTACAATATATCCATGGTATGTATATCAACGACAAAAAATGATGTACATAATAGCTACATAACAAGGAGGCAGCAGTATGAAGGTTTACAGAACAGACGAAATCAGAAATGTGGTATTACTTGGTCATGGTGGAAGCGGAAAGACAAGTCTTGCAGAGGCGATGCTCTACGTATCAGGTGCAACGAATCGTATGGGAAAGATTTCCGAATCCAATACGGTGAGCGATTTTGATAAAGAGGAGCAGAAACGTGGATTTTCAATCAGCACAAGTCTGGTACCGATCGAGTGGGAAAAAGCGAAGATCAATATTCTTGACACACCGGGATATTTTGATTTTGTCGGAGAAGTAGAAGAGGCAGTCAGTGCAGCAGATGCAGCGGTTATCGTAGTATCTGGTAAGGCAGGAGTACAGGTTGGAACGGAAAAAGCATGGGAGCTTTGTGACAAATATAATCTGCCGAGAATGATCTATGTGACAGAGATGGATGTGGATGATGCAAGTTTCCGTCAGGTAGTAGCAGATCTGACAGAGAGATATGGAAAGAAAATCGCACCACATTTCCAGCCGATCCGTGAGAATGAGAAGCTTGTAGGATATATTAATATTATTAAGAATGCCGGAAGAAGATATACAGGCATTGGACAGAGAGAAGAGTGCGAGATTCCGGATTACTGTATGCCGAACCTTGAGATTTTGAGAGATTCTCTTATGGAAGCTGTAGCAGAGACAAGTGAAGAGTTTATGGAGCGCTATTTTAATGGTGAGGAATTCTCTGTAGAAGAGATCCGTGCAGCCATGAGAACAGAAGTAATGGATGGAGATATCGTACCGGTTGCGATGGGATCCAATGTCCAGGCACAGGGAGTAGCCAACCTGCTTTCAGATATTGTTCGTTTCTTCCCGAGTCCGGATAAGAGAACCTGTGCAGGAATCAACCGCAGAACAAACGAGATCTTTGAAGCGAATTATGATTTCGCAAAAGCAAAATCAGCGTATGTATTTAAGACAATGGTGGATCCATTTATTGGAAAATACTCTTTCGTAAAGGTATGCTCCGGAGTACTTAAAGGAGATGATGTACTTTATAATGCAGACACAGACGCAGAAGAGAAACCAGGTAAACTTTATACCATGTGCGGAAGTAAGCCGAGCGAAGTGACAGAGCTTTTTGCAGGCGATATCGGAGCAATCGGTAAACTGACAAATACAAGAACAGGAGATACTCTTTCTGTAAAGGGAACACCGGTATCTTATGCAAAGACAGATTATTCTGTACCATATACATATATGAAGTATCGCGTAAAGAATAAAGGCGATGAAGATAAGGTATCACAGGCTCTTGCAAGAATGACAGCAGAAGATGTTACATTGAAAGCTGTGAATGACAGTGAGAACAGACAGTCTCTTCTTTATGGAATGGGTGAGCAGCACCTTGAGATCGTGGCAAGTAAACTGGCGGCAAGATATAAAGTAGAGATCACACTGGAGACACCAAAAGTTGCATTCCGTGAGACAATCCGTAAGACTTCTGACGTTGATTCCAAGTATAAGAAACAGAGCGGCGGACATGGACAGTACGGACATGTTAAGATGAAATTCGAACCGTCAGGTGATCTTGAAACTCCATTTGTATTCGAAGAATGTGTCGTTGGAGGAGCAGTTCCGAAGAACTACTTCCCGGCAGTAGAGAAAGGTCTGCAGGAATCTGTAGTGAAAGGACCTCTTGCCGGATATCCGGTAGTTGGTGTGAAAGCTACTTTATACGACGGATCCTATCATCCGGTAGACTCTTCAGAGATGGCATTTAAGACAGCTACGATCCAGGCATTCAAGAAAGGATTCATGGAGGCATCTCCGGTACTTCTTGAACCAATCGCATCCCTGAAAGTTACAGTTCCGGATGATTACACAGGAGATATCATGGGAGACCTGAACAAACGCAGAGGACGTGTGCTTGGCATGATACCGGTAGCTGGAGGAAAGCAGGTTATTGAAGCAGATATTCCAATGACAGGACTGTTTGGCTATTGCACAACACTTCGCTCCATGACAGGTGGAAGAGGATCTTACGAATATACATTTGCAAGATATGAGCAGGCTCCATCTGATGTACAGGAGAAAGAAATTGCTGCAAGAGCAGAAGAAGCATAATTAAAGATTCAGGCAATATAAAGAGTGTGTTATCCGGCTGATAAAAAGGAGTGGATAGCACGCTCTTATTGCTTGTTTTAGAAAAAAACGGTAACATTGTATTTCACAAAAAAATCACAAGTTTGCGAATATGGTTGTACTTTCAAAACAAAGGTGCTATAATTCATCTGCCTGTCTACATTAGACAGGTATGTTATTGTTTATGAAATCCTGTGAACAGTGACATAAAGTGACTGTGTAGAGCAGTTATAACATTATTATAATAATATGAGGGATAGGAAAATGAGGATTATTATTATCGGTGACGGAAAGGTTGGTTACAAGCTTGCCAAGCAACTTTCCGCCGAGAAATACGACATTGTAATGATTGACAGTAATGAGAATAAGTTGAGATTTGCTATGGATCGTCTGGATATCGCCTGCGTGACGGGAGATGGCGCAGACGCAGAAGTACTTAAACAGGCAGATGTGGCGCATGCTGATCTGGTGATTGCCTGTACATCAGCAGATGAATGCAATATGTTAAGCTGTCTGATCGCCAGAAAATTAGGTGCAAGACATACGATTGCCCGTGTGCGTAATCCGATTTATTATCGTCAGATCGGACTTCTGAAAGAAGATCTGCATCTTAGCATGGCTGTAAACCCGGAACTTATCGTGGCAGATGAGATTAGCAGACTTCTGCTCTTCCCGGATGCGAGTCAGGTGGAGACTTTTGTAAAGGGACGTGTAGAATTGATTGAATTACCGGTTGCGGAGGGAAGTAGCCTGGCAGGGTTAAGCCTTGCGGAAATGTATAACCGGTTCCAGATCCGTCTGCTTGTCTGTGCAGTGGAACACGGAGATGAAGTTCGAATTCCGGATGGAGAATACAGGATGCGTGCAGGAGACCGTCTGCATATTGCGGCATCTCATAAAGATTTAGAGGCATTTTTTAAAGCAAATGGAAAGCGTAAGGACAAAATCAAAAAAGTCATTATTTGTGGAGCCGGAAGAGTTGGTTACTATCTTGCACTTCAGCTTAGCACACTTGGTATGCAGATAAAGATTATAGAACAGAATCGCCAAAGATGTGAAGAACTTTGCGAATTACTTCCAAAAGCAACCATTATTAATGGAGATGCAACAGATCACGATCTTCTTGTAGAAGAAGGGATTGATGAAGCGGATGCATTTGTTGCCCTGACAGGGATGGATGAAGAGAACATTATACTTTCTCTTTTTGCAAAGAGTCAGAATGTGGACAAAATTGTTACGAAAGTCAATGAAGATAGACGCGCACGTATGGTAGAAGACTTTGGAATTGATAGTATTGTTTCTGTTAAAACAGCTACAGCAGACGCAATCATGAGTTATGTCAGAGCGCGTAAAAACTCTCAGGGAAGTGCGAATGTTGAGACAATGTATCAATTGGTTGATGACAAAGTTGAAGCACTGGAATTTATTGTTAAGGCTGAGACAAATTATACAGGAATTCCATTGAAGAATCTCTCGTTGAAACCGAATAATCTGATTGCATGTATTGCAAGAAAACGTCAGATCATTCTTCCAAGCGGAGAGGATTGTATTCAGGTAGGAGATAATGTGATCATTATCACGATGGAAAAACGGATTGAAGATATTAAAGATATTTTAATGTAGGTGCAGCGCGATGAATAAGAAGATGATAGTATATATTTTGGGGAAAATGATGGGAGTCGAGGGATTACTTCTTCTGATCCCAGCGTTGGTTTCCCTTATATATCATGAAAAAAGCGTAATTTCTTTTCTGATTGTAGCAGCAATCCTGCTCGTAATTTATATGGTGTTCGGAAGGAAGCTTCCGGCTTCAAAGCAGATTTACGGAAAAGAAGGTTTTGTTATTGTTGGGCTTGCATGGATTTTATGGTCCGCATTCGGAGCACTTCCGTTTGTAATTTCGGGAAGTATTCCACATTATATTGATGCGCTTTTTGAGACGATTTCCGGTTTTACAACAACCGGATCTACAATCCTGGTAGATATCGAGGCTCTGCCAATGGGAATTTCCTTCTGGCGAAGCTTTACACACTGGATCGGTGGTATGGGGGTACTTGTATTTGTTATGATGATCACATCTCTGGATGATGAGAATGCAATGCCGCTCATGCGTGCGGAAGTACCGGGACCGGAGGCGGATAAGCTTGTCCCAAAGGCAAGACATACCGCAAGACTTTTATATGGAATGTATTTTGTTCTGACAGCAGCAGAGGTGGTTTTTCTGCTTTTTGGCGGAATGAACCTGTATGATGCACTTTTACATGCATTCAGTACTGCCGGAACGGGAGGATTTTCTAATAGAGCTGCAAGCGTCAGCTTCTACGACAGTGCATATATTGATGGTGTGATCACAGTATTTATGATTTTGTTTGGAATTAACTTTAACTTGTACTTTTTCATATTGCTCAAAGACTGGAAATCCATTCTGAAAAATGAAGAGCTGTGGGCATATCTTGGAATAGTAGGTGTGTCAATCGCTATAATCACAGGAAATATCCTCAAGATTTATGGAACGGTTGCACATGCATTCCGCTATGCATCTTTCCAGGTCGGTTCGATCATTACGACAACCGGATTTGCAACCGCAGATTATGACCAGTGGCCGGAACTCTCGAAATCAATATTATTGGCACTTATGTTTGTGGGAGCCTGTGCAGGATCCACCGGAGGAGGTATTAAAGTAAGCCGTTTATTGATCATTGTGAAATCAATCCGCAGAGAAGTGCGTAAGATGTTACATCCAAATGCAGTTACGATCATTAAAGTCAATGGTAAAAAGATTGGACAGGATACAATGAAGAATGTAAATCTCTATCTGACGTGTTACATTATAATTATGATTGTATCAATTTTACTTGTCTCTATTGATAATTTTGATTTTGCGACAACATTTAGTGGAGTACTTACTACGATGAGCAATGTAGGACCTGGAATTTCAAAGGTAGGACCTGTGATGAATTTCCACCCATTTTCAGCAGTATCCAAGCTGGTATTCTGCTTTGATATGCTGATTGGAAGATTAGAGATCTTCCCATACCTGCTTCTTCTTTCTCCGGAACTTTGGAGAAGAAGATTCTAGACGATTTTTTGTTAATTATGTGCGGAAAATTTGAATGAAACAGATTTTTTCGCACATTTTATTTTTATATGATAAAATGGTAACTGTTCAGAGCTAAGCAAAATTTCAAAAAACAGGTGTAAAATGCGTAGCATTTTGGAGGTTGGCTCTGAACAGTTACGTAAAATGAAAGAAAGGAAGAGGTGAGATGAACAAATTTAAAATGAAAGTGACAGCTGTCATAGGAGTGATTCTGTTGATTGGAATCTATTACTATGTGACACTCCCGGCGATCAATATTCATGCCTCAGAATTCTGGATGTATCTTGTGGTGTTGGTCATTCTGGCAGCTGTGGTATTTATCAGAAAGAAAAATTTAAACCGTTACGACTGGAAAGAGTCAAAGGGATTAAAGGTGATCCTTGGAATCCTTGCGGTGCTTGTGATCGCATATGTGGCAGGATCAATTTTGTCTTCTCCAATTGTGAATGCGAAGAAGTATCAGGAACTTTTGACGGTGAAGAATGGAGAATTTACGAAAGATATCGAAGAATTATCTTTTGATCAGATTCCATTGCTAGATAAGGATTCAGCAGAGCTTCTCGGTGACAGGAAGATGGGAAGTATGGTAGATATGGTATCCCAGTTCGAGGTAGATGAACTGTATTCCCAGATCAACTATCAGGATCAGCCGGTGAGAGTTTCTCCTTTGAAATATGCCAGCGTGATCAAATGGTTTACGAACATGAGAGAAGGAATCCCGGCCTATATCAAGATTGATATGGCAACACAGAATACGGAACTCGTAAAACTGAGTGAAGGGATGAAGTACACGACAAGTGATCATTTTAACAGAAATATTTACCGTCATCTGAGATTTAACTATCCGACCTATATTTTTAATGATCTGAGTTTTGAAATTGATGAAGACGGGGTTCCGTACTGGATCTGCCCGGTGAAGAAGTACAATATCGGATTATTCGGTGGAACAACAATCGGAAGAGTTGTACTTTGCAATGCGATCACAGGAGAAACGAGGGATTATGCAGTTGAGGATGTCCCACAGTGGGTTGACAGAGTATATTCCGCAGATCTGTTAGTTGAGCTTTATAATTATTACGGAACATTGAAACATGGTTTCTTTAATAGTGTATTGGGGCAGAAAGACTGCCTGAATACAACTGACGGATACAATTATCTTGCAATCGATGACGATGTATGGGTATACACAGGTGTTACCTCGATTACCGGAGACCAGTCGAATGTAGGGTTTGTTCTGATGAATCAGAGAACAATGGAGACAAAGTTCTATGAGATTGAAGGAGCAACAGAGAGTTCAGCGATGTCTTCTGCAGAAGGGCAGGTACAGAATCTGCACTATACGGCAACATTCCCACTGCTTTTAAATATTTCCGGTGAACCGACCTATTTCATTGCATTGAAGGATGATGCCGGTCTGGTGAAGAAGTATGCGATGGTAAATGTGCAGAAATATCAGATTGTTGCAATTGGAGATACGGTCAGTGAATGCGAGGAGTCTTACACTAATCTGATGTATAAGAACGGGATCAAGACAGAAGCTGAGGATACAAGATCCGTAGATACACTGACAGCTAAGATCACAAAGATCGCCCAGGGCGTTATAGACGGTGATTCTCATTATTATATCATGCTTGAAGGTTCGGATGAGATCTTTGATGTATCTGTTGTAGATTTTATTGATATTATCCGGTTTAATGTCGGAGATGAAGTCACAGTTGAGTATAAGAAGGGGGAGCAGGTGGATACAGTTCTTTCCCTGAATGGAAAAGCGAGTGAACAGATCAGCACAAAAGCTGCGAAAGAAGAGCAGGCAGAAGATACGGCAGGGGATTCTGCACAGACAGAATAAGAGAAAGAAGCGAAAAAAAGAAGTACAACCGGAAAACGGAAGTACTTCTTTTTTAGTATAAAATTATTGTAACTGTTCAGACCCAGAAGGGCGAATCCTGTGTTACACTACGTTGTAAATGCTTACAGAACTGTGCATCCAAGTGTGTCAACATCTGCAATCTCAGCTTTATCTGCGCTGACGCTGAGGTAGAAGTCAATCTTGGCATCTTCGGAAATCTTATTTAATTTCTCGATGAATGTTGGAAGACTTTCTAATGTGATATTAGCCTGCTTTAAGATACTGTCAATGAAAACAGCCTCGATATCGTGATTGCCAGCAGCCATACCATAGAGGAAACCTACGAATTCTTCTAAGGTAAGGATGTCAGGATAATCAGCCATCTTGATGACACGGATATTGAAATCTACAGAATAAGTGTCTTTGCTGCTCCTTTTAATAAATACGACATTACCGGAAGAAGTCTTAACCTTCTCGTTTGCAAGATCGATCATCTGCTGTGTTTTTCCGCTGCCTCTTGGGCCTGTGATTAAATTTACCATGGCGAATCTCTCCTTTATGTAAGTGTGTATAATGTTTGAGATTTTCTCACCTCTCAAATATTTATAAATTCATTATACACTAAAGATATGTGAGTAACAACTAAAAAAGTGTTAAAATTTGAAAAAGTTTTATGCGGAATTACCATAAGAAATGAGCAGTAAGATGCCACCACGGTAATGAGAAAAGTTCTCAAAAACTGTATTGAAAATCATTTTCATTTATGCTAACATAATACTTGAATGAAAACTATTCTCAAAATAAAGCTAAGGAGAACGATATGCCGACGGAAGTATTATCCTACTATCTAAAAAATAAAGACCGGAAGGTGAGGCTTGGGTTTCAGGTTATATTACAGTGTGCGCCTTTTCTGAAAGGG
>OHUF01000932.1_pt1 | contig 11067 bp, 9 predicted proteins | sample 1579131 | NCBI WGS metagenome assembly OHUF01 (sample SAMEA3879553, study PRJEB24766) | human gut metagenome | biome: human-associated habitat; feature: feces | place: USA | collected 1985/1987 | reverse complement strand
CGCCGTCGCCGCTTCCGGTTCCGCCTGCCATGCCGGAGATTCCGACATCGTTGTTGTTCACCGCAGCAATCGTACCGGCTACGTGCGTTCCGTGTCCTTGGCCCCAGGTGATGTCTTCATTGTATCCGCTGCAAAAATTCTTACCGATCCCGCTCCACATATTGGCTGCCAGGTCGGGGTGGGTGTATTCCACGCCCTCATCCAATACGGCGACGATTACATCGCTGCGACCCGCCGTCTTCTTCCATGCAGGAGTCACGTTGATGTCTGCACCGGCGACGGCTTCCTCAGAAACCGATCCGTCGTTGTAAAGCGGCCATTGCTCTGCGAAGAGCGGATCGTTGAAAGGGTAGTTCGCCGGAACGGCCTTCGGCAGGGCCATCAGTTTTCGCCATGGAGTCCCGCTCCTTCGGCCCACATCCCCGACTTTAGTGATTTTGCGCGGAATTTCGACATGATTCACGCCGGCAATCTCTCCGAAGTCTTCGGCGACCTGCTCGGCAGATCCTTTGAAACGAATGACATACCACAGGTCGAGCCCTGCCTTGCGTGTTCGCTCGGCGCAGCCGTTGTCGGCGAACAACCGCTCCATACCGGTCACCTCGTACCGTTTGCAAAGTTCATCGAAAGAGATGTTGCCTGTCAGGACCCTGCCGCTGCGGGTGCGGGTCACGTTCAGCGCTTCGGCCGTTTCCCGGTCGAGCTTCATGCGGATCACTCCTTCGACCCTATCGGTATCCCGTGCCGGAGCACTTTCTGTGTCGGGATCTTTCTGGCAACCGGCGAGCAGCGCCAGACAAAAAACGAAAAGTAGATTTTTCAGCTTCATAAGTGTATGTTTTTTTAGAAAAAAGGAGGGAAGCCGACTCTCGTCAACCTCCCTTTCTTGTATGAAATCGCAGAGAGATTAACAGTTCATCGCTCCGCAGCAATGAATTACCTGTCCGCTCACGTAAGAGGAGAGGTCGGAGGCAAGGAACAGAGCCACCTTCGCCACATCCTCGGGTGTACCGCCGCGGCGCAGCGGAATTTGCTGGTACCAGCCCTGTTTTACCTCTTCGGGCAGGGCGTTGGTCATTTCGGTAATGATGAAGCCGGGAGCGATGGCGTTGGCACGGATGCCGCGCGGTCCCATCTCCTTGGCGATGGACTTCGCAAGTCCGATCATACCGGCTTTCGAAGCCGAATAGTTGCACTGTCCGGCATTGCCGCTGACACCCACCACGGACGACATATTGATGATCGAACCGCTGCGCTGGCGCGCCATGATCGGCGTAACGGCGTGAATGAAGTTGAAAGCCGATTTCAGATTGACGTTCAGCACGGCGTCCCACTGCGCTTCGCTCATGCGCATCATCAGTCCGTCTTTGGTGATGCCGGCATTATTGACCAGAATGTCGATGCGGCCGAAATCCTGCATGATCTGGTCGATCACTTTGTGCGTATCTTCAAAGTTGGCGGCGTTCGAGGCGTATCCTTTGGCTTTTACGCCCAGGGCGTTCAGCTCCTCCTCCGTCTTCTTGCCGTTTTCGTCGATCGCCAGATCGGTGAACGCGACGTTGGCTCCCTCTTTTGCAAACTGAATGGCGATCGCTTTGCCGATGCCCCTGGCTGCGCCGGTTACGACGGCCACTTTTCCTTCGAGTAATTTCATCTTGCTGAAATGTTTTTTTGATGGTTAATTTTTCGTTTTATCCGTAATATTCGATCTTTCTGTCGGAAATCCGGCCCGCGTCGGCTGCCCGTATCGCAAAGGTGCCCGTTCCGAAGAAAAATGTTCCGTTTGTCGGATGCGTCGTATTTTTCTGTCGCCAAATATACAAAAAATATTTAGAAATATTTAGTTTTTGTAGTTTCGTAAAATGTTACTACCTTTGGAATCCGAAAAAAACTCTTAATAAACCATATATCGATCATGAAGAGAGATTCTCAAGTATTCGACCTCATTTCTGAGGAACGGAACCGTCAGATGCACGGCATCGAGCTGATCGCGTCTGAAAATTTTGTCAGCGACGAGGTGATGGAGGCCATGGGCTCCGTACTGACCAACAAGTATGCGGAGGGTTATCCTGCCGCACGTTACTACGGCGGTTGTCAGGTGGTGGATAAGGTCGAGAACCTTGCCATCGAACGTGTTTGCAAACTGTACGGCGCCGAGTACGCCAACGTACAGCCCCACTCCGGCGCACAGGCCAACATGGCCGTTTTCTTCGCCGTGCTGAAACCCGGCGATACGTTCATGGGCCTCGATCTGGCGCACGGCGGCCACCTTTCGCACGGTTCGCCGGTGAATATGTCGGGTACCTATTTCAAAGCCATCGGTTACCAGCTCGATCCGAAGACCGAGCGCGTGGATTACGACGATATGGAGCGCAAGGCTCTGGAGCACAAACCCAAGCTGATCGTCGGCGGTGCTTCGGCTTATTCGCGTGAGTGGGACTACAAGCGTATGCGCGAGATCGCGGACAAAGTAGGCGCCATCCTGCTGATCGACATGGCTCACACGGCCGGTCTGATCGCTGCCGGTCTGCTCGAGAATCCGGTTAAGTATGCTCACATCGTGACTTCTACCACCCATAAGACCCTGCGCGGTCCCCGTGGCGGTATTATCCTGATGGGCAAAGATTTCGAGAATCCCTGGGGACTCAAGACTCCGAAGGGCGTGACCAAGATGATGTCGCAGATCCTCAATTCGGCCGTATTCCCCGGTATCCAGGGCGGTCCGCTGGAGCACGTGATCGCAGCCAAGGCAGTCGCTTTCGGCGAAGCGCTGGATCCCAGCTACAAGGAGTACCAGAAGCAGGTGCAGAAGAACGCCAAGGCGATGGCCGAGGCCTTCACCAAGCGCGGTTACAAGATCGTTTCCGAGGGTACGGACAACCACCTGATGCTCGTCGATCTTCGCACGAAGTTCCCCGAACTGACCGGTAAGCTGGCCGAGAAGTGCCTGGTTGCCGCCGACATCACCACCAACAAGAACATGGTGCCGTTCGACAGTCGTTCGCCGTTCCAGACTTCGGGTCTGCGTTTCGGTACTCCGGCTATCACCACGCGTGGTCTGAAGGAGGACAAGATGGAGGAGATCGTAGCGCTGATCGACCGTGTATTGAGCGATCCCGAGAACGAGGCGAACATCGCCGCCGTTCGCAAGGAGGTCAACGCTATGATGGCTAACTATCCGCTCTTCGCATGGTAGCATAATATGAAGCAGGTAGTAGAATTTCTCACGCTCCTGCACGAAAACAACGACAAGGCCTGGTTTGACTCTCACAAGGAGATGTACAAACGGGCCTTGTCCTGTTTCGAGGTGTTTACGGCGAAGCTGATCGACGGCATCGCCGCTTTCGATCCGTCCGTGCGCGGACTTACGGTCAAGGACTGCACGTGGCGCATCTACCGCGACACCCGCTTCAGCCCCGACAAGACACCGTACAAGACCCACATGGGGGCTTTCGTTGCTCCCCGTGGCAAGAAAGGCGGTTATTCGGGCTACTATTTCCACGTCGAACCGGTGTGGGACGAACGCTCCTGGTCGCAGGGGCATCAGCTCACTACGGGGCTTTACTGTCCGCTGCCGGAAGTGCTGCGCAGCGTGCGGGACGAGATCCTGGACAATGGCGCGGAAATTGAAGCAGCCATCCGTGAGGCGAAAGGATTCGTTCTCGACGAGTCGAACAAACTCAAGCGTCTGCCGAAAGGGTATGCCCCCGGCAGTCCGTACGACGAATGGCTGAAACTCAAGGATGTCTATATCACCGAACGCCTCGCGCCGGAGTTTATGTTGGACAAGGAGTTATTGAAGAACACGCTGCACGAATTTCGTAAGACGAAACATTTTTCGGATATTCTGAACCGTGCTGTGCAGTTCGCATACGACGAAATGATTTGATAATTATTACTTTATCCGACGGTCGCAGTATCGAACCGAAGACGTGCTTATCTGCGGTTCATGGCCTTGTCCGTAAGGCAGACTCTCACCCGAATCCTCTTTTCGGAGGGAACTTGGATCGTTACATTCCCGACAGGTGCACCGAAGGATATGACTACGTTTAATTTTAGAAAATATGAAAAAAGCAATTTACCTCTTGTTGGTTTCGATGCTGTTCGTTACTGCTTGTACGGAGCAGGCGCCCCGGATTGCCAAATATACGGATCTCTATGCCGTAAAGGGTACGGACAGCCTCTTCCTGGATCGCTATACGGCCGTTTCGGTCGAGCAGGACGATGCCCGGCCCTGTCTGGTCTTCGTTTTCGGCGGCGGCTTCATCGCTGGGGAGCGCGATGCGGAGCGGTACCTTCCGTTCTTTCATTACATGGTTAATCAGGGGTACGACGTGGTATCGATCGACTATCGTCTTGGTCTGAAGCAGGTCGTCGCTTCGGGGGACCTCTCGCCCGAAAATATGATGCTCGGTATGGCCCGGACGATCTCGATGGCTGTCGAGGATCTTTACGACGCTACCGCTTTTATCGTGGACAAGGCAGACGAGTGGGGTATCGACTCCTCGCAGATCGTGGCCTGCGGGTCGAGTGCGGGAGCGATCACCGTGTTGCACGGCGAATACGCCCTCTGCAACGCTTCGCCGCTGGTGCAACACCTGCCTGCCGGCTTTCGCCGGGGCGATCTTCGAAATGGGCGAGGAGCTCCGCTGGGCATCGCAGCCTGCGCCGATGATGCTTTTTCACGGCGATGCGGATGCGAACGTACCGTATAATGTGATTCGCGAGAGCGGCGTCGGTTTCTTCGGCTCGAAGTACATCGCCGGACAGCTCCGCGCGATGAACTCCCCGTATTATTTCTATTCGGTCGAGAACGCCTCACACGTCATCGCCACGGCGCCGATGGACGGCAACCGGGATGCGATCGATGCTTTCCTCTCGAAACTCGTCGTGGATAAGGAACCGCTGATGATCGAAACCGACGAAACGACGATCGGCGCCCCTGAAGTCCGCAAGAACTTCACGTTGGCCGAATACATCGCATCGAATTTCCTGTAAAAAGGATGCGGAAGTGTGTGCTTACGGTTCGAATCGGCCTCGATTTATGCCGGCTGGACAATGATGCGATGTGTCCGATGAGTATGCTCGGTGATGGTTCGGCGACGGATTGCTGTCGAGAATATTCCGTATGGAGTTTCCGCTGCTGTTCAGATTGCGGGTAGAGTCGGGAATAGATCGGCGAACGCACCTTCCGAAATCATCAATAATATAAAATCAGCCGCAACCTAAAGGTTGCGGCTGATTCTTGTTGTATCGGTCTTGTCATTACTCCACCGTTACCGACTTGGCCAGGTTGCGGGGCTGGTCCACGTCGCGCCCTTTATTGACAGCGATATGATACGCCAGCAACTGCAACGGCACCGATACCACGATCGGCATCAGGCACTCCGCCACGACGGGCACTTCGATAAAGTAGTCGGAGCTCTTGCGTACCTGCTCGTCGCCCTTGGCGATCACGGTGATAACCTTGCCGCCCCGGGCCTTGATCTCCTCGATGTTGCTGGCGGTCTTTTCGTAGGTGTGATCCGGCGTCGCGATGGCGATGGTCGGCATCTCGGCGTCGATCAGGGCGATCGGACCGTGTTTCATTTCGGCGGCAGGGTAGCCCTCTGCGTGGATGTAGGAGATCTCCTTGAGTTTGAGCGCACCTTCCAGCGCCGTGGGGTAGTTGTACCCGCGTCCCAGGTAGATGAAGTTGTGCGCGTAGGTGAAGATTTTCGAGAAGTCGGCGATCCGGTCGTTCAGGCGGAGCACCTCTTCCAACACGGCGGGCAGATCGAGCAGATGCTTGGCGATCTTGCGCGAGCACTCCTGGTCGATCGTACCCTTGACGCGGGCGATCATCAGCGCCAGCATCGTGAGTACCGTTACCTGTCCCGTGAAGGCTTTGGTCGAAGCCACGCCGATCTCAGGCCCTACGTGGATGTAAGTGCCGGAATCGGTAGCCCGGGCGATCGACGAGCCGATCACGTTGCAGATGCCATAGACGAACGCACCGTTCTGCTTGGCCAGCTCGATAGCGGCCAGCGTGTCGGCCGTTTCGCCCGACTGCGATACGGCGATCACGATGTCGTCGGGATAAATCACCGGATTGCGGTAACGGAACTCCGAAGCGTATTCCACTTCGACCGGAATGCGGCAGAAATCCTCGATCAGGTACTCCCCGATGAGCGATGCGTGCCACGAGGTGCCGCAAGCCACGAAGATGATGCGCCGGGCGTTGAGAAACCGCTCTCGGTTGTCCATGATGCCCGACAGGATCACGTCGTACGTCTCGGGGTTGATCCGGCCCCGAATGCAGTCCACGATGGTCTTGGGCTGCTCGAAGATCTCCTTGAGCATGAAGTGCGGATAGCCGCCCTTTTCGAGCTGGGAGATGCTGAGCTGCAACTTCTTGATGTCGATCTTGCTCTCCTGGTTGTCGAGCGTTACGATCTTCAGCGGGTGGTTGCGATCCATGACCACTACCTCGCCGTCATTGACATAGACGATCTTGTCCGTATATTCCACGATCGACGCCGCGTCCGATGCCAGGAAAAACTCCTTGTCGCCGATACCGATGACCATCGGGCTGCTGCGGCGTGCCGCGATGATTTGATCTTGGTTGCCCTTCTCCACTACGGCGATAGCGTATGCGCCGATCACCTGCTTCAATGCTTGCTGGACGGCCTCCAGCAACGTGCAGTTGTTCGACGTACGGATGTATTCGATCAGATTGACCAGTACCTCCGTGTCAGTGTCGCTCTTGAATGTGTAACCGTTTTCGATCAGCGCCTCTTTCAACACCCGGTAATTTTCGATGATACCATTGTGGATCAGGGCGATATTGCCCGAATCGGAGTAGTGAGGATGGGCGTTGATGTCGTTCGGTTCGCCGTGTGTCGCCCAACGGGTGTGGGCGATGCCGATCGTTCCGTCCAGATCCTTGGATTCGACGAAATGTTCCAAATCGGCGACTTTGCCCTTGCTTTTGAACACGTTCAGAACTCCTTCCCGATTGACCAGTGCGAGTCCTGCGCTGTCGTAACCGCGATATTCCAAGCGGTGAAGTCCTTTTATCAGAATGGGGTAAGCCTGCCGTTTACCCACGTAACCTACAATTCCACACATAATGTATTCTTTTTGCGATTTGCAAAGATAGTGAAAGCCGGGAGAAAACGGGAATTTGTTCTCAATTTTCCAAGGCGCATCCTATCTAAAACTATGTCAAAGATAGTGAAAGGGAAGAGCAATCGTGCGAACTTGCACGCAAAGATTGCTGAACCGAATCCTATTTTCTATTATAAAAATAGTGCAAGGTGAGTGAGAGCCAAACTAAACTTTCTGTTTTCCTACTCCTTGCATCGTAGAGTTCACAAGTGCCCTCCGCGTATGCTTCGAGCGTGGGTTGTTTGAACTCGTTCGAACCTTTCCATCTTCTTTTTTTGTAAAGATACGAATGAGCCGGGCGCAAAAGCAAATTTTATTTGCATTTTGCCGAGGCGAAGTATCTACAACGAAATCAAAGATCCTATCTTTTTGAACAAACGTATCCGTAATATACGAAAAACGGGATATATCCTTCGGATATTGTCCCGTTTTTGAAATCGTATTGCTTGTTTACTTTTCAGCGAAATATTTATAAAACAGCGGAATCGTTTCGACCCCCTTGTAGAACTGGTCGAGTCCGTAGCTCTCGTTGGGCGAATGGATGGCGTCCTCCGCCAGGCCGAATCCGATCAGGAGGGACTTGATTCCCAAGATATTTTCGAATCCGCTGATGATCGGAATCGATCCGCCCGAATAGAACGGCAGGGGTTTCTTGCCGAACGTGTCGGCGATGGCCTTTTCCGCCGCTTTGTAAGCCGGCATATCGGTCGGAGCCACGTAGGGCATACCGCCGTGCAGGAACTTGACCTTCATCTTGACGCTCTTGGGAGCGATCGCCTTGAAATGTTTCTCGAAGAGCTTGGCGATCTTTTTGAAATCCTGTCCGGGAACCAGACGCATCGAGATTTTGGCCGAAGCCTTCGACGGGATCACCGTCTTGGTCCCCTCCTCGATATAGCCGCCCCAAATGCCGTTCACGTCGAGCGAGGGGCGAATACCCGTGCGTTCGATGGTCGTAAAGCCCGCTTCGCCCTCGACATCGCCGATTTCGAGCGCTTTCTTGTATTCTGTAAGGTTGAACGGAGCCTTGTTGAAGGCTTTGCGCTCGGCGGCCGTCAGCTCGCGCACGTCGTCGTAGAAGCCCGGAATCGTCACGTGTCCGTTTTCATCGATGAGCGAAGCTACCATGCGGGCCAGGACATTGGCCGGATTGGCCACCGCACCTCCGAACAGGCCGGAGTGCAGGTCCTTGTTGGGGCCTGTCACTTCGACCTCCATATAAGTCAAACCGCGCAGACCGCAGGTGATCGAAGGTATCTGCATCGAGATCATCGATGTATCGGAAACCAGAATGATGTCTGCCTTGAGCATCTTCTTGTTGTCGGCGCAGAACTTGTAGAGGCTGGGCGATCCGATCTCCTCCTCGCCTTCGAGCAGGAATTTCACATTGCAGGGCAGGCTGTCGGTCGCGCACATCGCTTCGAACGCCTTGGCGTGCATGAAAAGCTGGCCTTTGTCGTCGTCCGCACCCCGGCACCAGATGCGTCCGTCCTTCACGACCGGTTCGAACGGCGAGGTGCGCCATTCGTCCACCGGATCGACCGGCATCACGTCGTAGTGGCCGTACACCAATACGGTCTTGGCTTTGGGATCGACGATTCGTTCGGCGAAAACAACCGGATTGCCTTCCGTGGGAAGTACTTCGGCATGGTCGGCACCGGCCTTCATCAGCGAAGCGGCCAGCCATTCGGCGCACCGGGTCATGTCGGGTTTATGATCGGATTGCGCGCTGATCGAAGGGATGCGCAACAGCTCGAATAATTCGTTGAGAAAACGGTCTTTGTTTTTCTCTATGTAACTCTTTACTTTATCCATGGAATTTGATTATTTGGTGAGTACGTATTGGTCTGCGAGTTCTCCGGTGATAGGCTGCTTCTTTGCATTAAGACGGCGCAGGCGGTTTTCCTCCACCTTGTAGTACTCGGGGGCGGGAAGCCCTATGCCGACTTTGGCTCGCAGCGTCAGCAGGTTGCCTTTTACCGTATAGTTTCCTGTCTGTTGAATCGGCTCTTCAGAACGATCCATATAGCTGGAATTCATCGTATAGGTGTTGTCGTTGTGAAGCGTGAGTTCAATCTCGATGCCCGGGCAGTCCGCAGCAGGAAAAACCCCTTTGTAAGTTCCCTGGTAGTCGAGTGCGTTTTCGGCATTGTGCATGTCGGGTACCCCGGCAGTCGTCTTTTGGCGGGAGTTTCCTCCGCAGGCTGTCAGCATAATTGCGGCAGCGAGTATCAATAAAATGTTTTTCATCGATTTATATATTACAAATTTGTTTTATTTCCGCAATGATCCGCCGGGCCAGCGCATCGGCCTCCGCCATCGTTTTCGCTTCGGTATATACGCGGATGATCGGTTCCGTATTCGATTTGCGCAAGTGTACCCAATTCTCCGGGAAATCGATTTTAACACCGTCCGTATCGTTCACCTTTTCATTGGCATAACGGGATTTCATTTCACGCAGTACTTTATCCACGTCGATAGCCGGTGTCAGCTCGATCTTGTTCTTCGAGGCGAAATAGGCCGGATAGGTCTTGCGCAGCTCGGTCATGGTCATACCTTTTTCGGCCAGATAGGTCAGGAAAAGCGCGGCGCCGACCAGTGCGTCGCGGCCGTAATGCAGTTCGGGGTAGATGACTCCGCCGTTGCCCTCGCCGCCGATGACGGCCCCGACCTCTTTCATCTTAGCGACTACATTGACTTCTCCTACCGCCGATGCAAAATATTCGCCTCCGTGTATTTGCGTTACATCGCTTAAAGCTCTCGAAGAGCTCAGATTCGACACCGTATTGCCGGTTTTGCGGGAGAGGATATAATCCGCCACGGCGACCAATGTGTATTCTTCGACAAACATCGAGCCGTCTTCGCTGACGAAGGCCAGCCGGTCCACATCGGGATCGACCACTACGCCCAGATCGGCCTGTTCGCGGACGATCGCCTTCGATATTTCGGTCAGGTTCTCGGGCAGCGGTTCCGGGTTATGGGCGAACTCTCCGGTCGGTTCGCAGTTGAGCTCCACGACTTCGCATCCCAGCTCCCGCAGCAGCTTGGGTATGACGATGCCGCCGACGGAGTTCACCGCATCCACGACCACCTTGAAGCGCCGCCTCCGCACGGCTTCCGCATCGACCAGCGGCAGGGCCAGCACCCGGCGGATATGCTCGTCGTTGTAAGACTCCCGCGAAACGACCTTGCCGATATGGTCCACATCCGGGAAAACGAAACTCTCGTCTTCGGCCAGCGCCAGCACCCGCTTGCCCTCGGCGTCGCTCAGAAATTCTCCCTCGGCATTCAGGAGCTTCAGGGCGTTCCATTGGCGGGGGTTGTGCGATGCGGTGATGATGATGCCGCCGTCGGCCCGGTGCGCCGTAACGGCCAGTTCGGTTCCCGGCGTAGTGCAGAGTCCGATGTTCACTACGTCCGCGCCGCAACCCAGCAGCGTGCCTTCGATGATGTCGCCGACCATTTCGCCCGAAATACGGGCGTCGCGTCCTACTACAATTTTGTTGCTTTTTACCGTGCACGTTTTGCGAATAAGTGTGGCATACGCTGATGTGAATTTCACAATGTCAAGCGGATTCAAGCCCACACCCGCTCCTCCGCCAATGGTTCCGCGGATTCCAGAGATAGATTTGATTAGAGTCATTAGGTTAATGATTTAAAGATTGTTGGTTATACTATAATTATTTATAGATTTGATATTTCTGAATATAGTAATAATAAGGGTATACAGATTGCATAGCCGAGCTATGTCCCATTTTAGAAGGAACAATCAGTTTAACGCATGCGCCATCACGCACATACGCCAACGGCACCAACCAACCGGCAGGCACAGAAGTTCCATAATAAGAGAGCATAAATCCTTGTGTAAACTGACCGGCAATAGAAGAGCTTGTTACTCTATAGTTAAATTCATCGACT
>OHUF01000917.1_pt1 | contig 11141 bp, 10 predicted proteins | sample 1579131 | NCBI WGS metagenome assembly OHUF01 (sample SAMEA3879553, study PRJEB24766) | human gut metagenome | biome: human-associated habitat; feature: feces | place: USA | collected 1985/1987 | reverse complement strand
TTAAAAAGTGATTAATAATACATAATACCAATAATATATTTAATTATAATAAATCTAAAACAATATAATTAAATCTAAAATATTATAACTAATGAAACTTATATAATCTATACAATTATAGTAATTAGTAACGATATTACAAACAAATGTTTTGAGTTCCACGTGAAACATTTATATTGCTTTTAGATTATTAAATAATCATATATAGTTGCAGATTATATTTGCAATTATGTAACTACCACACACATTTAATTGATTTTTTATGGATATTTCAACTCATAACATTTATAATATAAGAACACTAACAGATATTGGATGATGAACAATAATAATTATTAGATAAAGCACACATCAGACGGCCGTACTGTAAAACAATAAAGTATTATTAAATGTATAATATGAGCATTAATACATATAGATTAGGCGTTGATAATTAGAATAAATACTAAAAAATTCTAATAGTTAAAGCTTGTATTTACAGGTGTAACAAGTGATAATCACTAAAATATTAATATAAATTAACTAATACTAATCAGCTGATATGCTTTTATTTAAACATACACATAGTTAACATATAATGAATATATTGAGGAATATAGATAATGATATATAAAGAAAGATATAAAGTAGAGTTAGAGGATATTGGAAGAGAGAATAAGATAGACAACAAAAGAATCGTTACGATTATGGAGGATATTGCTGGTTCTCATTCAGATAAGGTTGGATTGGGGGTATCGGCATCTGCTATTAATAAAAAGGCGTGGGTATTGCTGGATTGGAAGATAAAAATCCTTAAAAGACCAGCTTACAATGAATATATAGATGCAAGCACATGGTCTAGAAAGTCTGATAGACTATGTGCATTTAGGGATTTTGAATTATACGACCAGAATGGTGAGTTATGTGCAATAGGTACTTCAAGATGGCTATATATGGATTTGGTAAGACGCAGACCTATTATTTTAGACAACAAAATGAACGATATATACGGTACTGAAACAGAAAAAAATGTATTCGATGAGGAGATAAAGAAGATAGAGCTTCCTGATTTGGATAATCTGCCAGATAACATTATGGTTACAGAAAAGCCATATTTAATACAGAGAAGAGATATTGATATTAATGGACATTTACATAATGTCAGCTATTTGGAAGCAGCATTAGAAGCTGTTCCAGAAGATATTTATAAAAATGTAGATTTTAACTATATAAGAATTGAATATAAAAAAGAAATTATGCAGAATGATAACATAAAAATAAAATGTCTTACAGATAATAATTATAACTGCCTTGTCATATTTGAAACAGATAATAAAATGAATGCAGTAGTTGAATTGAAATTATTATAGGTAACTATATAGAAAAAGTAATACTGTTGAAATTAAAAAGTATAATTATGTTGAAATCACAGTATATAACTGTATTTGTAATATAAAACTATATTATGTGACATAAATCCAATATTGTATTAAAGAATATATTGTAATATAAACATTATGTTTAAATGATAAAATAGATGATATAATGAGCACAAGAGTGCTCATCTTAAAAGTTCCTTATGGCACTATAAATAATTATAATAATATGTAAATAATAATTACAACATACAATATAGGAGCAGCAATATGTTTCAATGTAAAGATCTTCTCACTCTCCCCTCAATGGCGAAAGCCAGAATAATAGCAGGAAAGAGTGGTTTGTCCAATAGAATAAGGTGGGTATATAAGCCTGAGAATATGAATTTTGCGAAGTGGGTAAAGGGACAGGAGCTTTTGATTATAAGCACGCCTGTTATACAGAGTAAGGATTTTGACCTGCAAGCAGTTATTAAGAAAGCTAAGAAGCTTGATATGGCAGGTGCATTGCTTCTTGTTGGTGATAAGTACATTGCCAGTATAGACAGTACAATAATATCCTATTCCAATCTTAACGATTTTCCGATATTTGTCATATCAGGTGAAATTCCTCTTGTTGACATTTTTGAAGAAATCGGACACGCTATTGCGTATAATAAAGACTCAGATGTATTAAGTGATGATATTCTTTCAGGAATTATATTTGGAAAGGACATCAATATAGAAGCATTTTCTATTAAATTTGAAGAAGCTGGCTATGACATCAATGGTAATAACCGTATGTTTATGATTAATATTCATTCAGATAATAAGATAGAGAATTTTGATTATGATTTCATTATGAATAAGCTGAGGGACAGTTTTGCACAGAATAATGGAAGTCTGATTTTATCAAGATATGCTAATAACATAGTTGGCTGTTTTAATTGTTTGGAAAATGCTGATGATACACACGGTCTTATTAATCAATCTTACGAAGCATTATCTGAATATGTGCAGGGCAGGTATACGGATATAAAGCTTGTTATGGGAATTGGACGTGAATATAATGGAATATCACATTTGCAGAAAAGTTTTACGGAGGCTTCAAGGTGTGTAATCCTTTCGGAGAAGATACAGCTTAATGGAAGTGTGTTCTGGTATGAAGAAATGGGAATATATAACCTGTTCTCTGAATTTGGAGATAAAAAGCTTATACAGGACTTTGTTGACAGTACATTAGGCATAATTATTGACTATGATAAGGAGAATAATACGAATCTTTTACAGACGTTAAAAGCGTACCTTTGGAACAATAACAGCCTGCTTCACGCTTCTGAACAGTTATTTACGCATCGTAATACAGTAAAGTACAGAATACAGAGAATAACTGAGCTTACGGGCAGGAATTTTGATGATGCGATGACACGTCTGGAGTTTATGAATGCTTTGATATGTCTTGAGGTAAGATAGACATTTGTGCTGTGAGAACAAATGAAGTAATACAAGATTGTTATTAGAAGTCATAACAATAAAATATTTATAAAAGAATGTTGAAGTATATATGTCTTAGTGATATATTCTTGAACATAGACAAGAAGCAAAGGGGCTTCTGCTAATGGTAATATTAGCGGAAGCCCCTTTTTGTGTATTAGTAAAAATGTTAATCTAACTGGCAGTAAAGGCTGAAATAGAAATTACTAAAGCACATTCATTGTTTATCTTGCGGTATATAAAATGTACCGCTGGACGCGTCAGATATTAATAAATATTTATATAACAGGAGGAAATGATTATGAGCTACGGTCTTATAGCAGTAATAATTGTAATCGGTATTGTCATAGGTGCTATAGCTACTAAGAAATGTGAGCCATTTCTTATAGGCGGTTCAATTATAGGAGCAATATTTTTATATAAGCAGGATTTTATAACCGAATGGGTTAATACACTTGAAGGTGTTATGAGTGATGAAGCATACTTAATACTTGTATGTGGTTTGTTTGGAAGTATAATAGCACTTCTTACAGCCTCTAAGGGACATTTTGGATTTGCAAAGATTGTTTCAAAGATATGTAACAGCGAAAGAAAGACTTTATTCACAACATTTATATTAGGTGTAATTATATTTATTGATGATTATCTTAATGTATTATCAATAGGTACAGCAATGAAGAAGGTATATGATAAAGTAAAAGTACCAAGAGAAGCACTTGCATATCTTCTTGATAGTACAGGTTCACCAGTCTGTGTTATGTTCCCATTCTCATCTTGGGCAGCATATTTTGGAGCTATCTTCTTCGCACAGGAGAGTGTTCAGGCACTTGGTGCAAAGACCTGGATGGGAGCTTATATTAAAGCAATTCCATTTTGTATATATCCAATAGTTGCATTACTTATTGTAATTCTTTTCTCAGCAGGTGTATTTCCTAAGCTTGGCGGAATGAAGAAGGCTTATGAAAGAGTTGCAACAACAGGTAAGGTTTACAGTGATGCAAGTAAGAAGTACAATATGGACGATGGCGAAGGCGAACAGGACGGCAACATATTCAATTTCCTTGTTCCAATGCTTGTACTTGTAGTTGTAGCCTGTGTTACAGGGAACCTTGTAGTAGCACAGATTATATGTCTTGCAGTAACACTTGTTATGTATCTTGCAGAAAAGCTGATGACATTTACAGAATACTGGGATAATTTCGTAAAAGGATTTGCAGATATGCTTCCTATTATAATTCTCCTTATAGCAGCACTTACATTCCAGACGATTGCAAACCAGATGCAGATGACAGAGTTCTTCATAGATATTACACAGCCAATATTATCAGCAAAGATTTTCCCAATGCTTGCATTTATCATTACTGGTATATTAGCATTTATGATAGCCAATGCGTGGGGCGTATGTACACTTGTTGCACCAGTTCTTCTTCCACTTGGTGCAAGTGTAGGAGCCAATGCAATACTTATAATGGCAGCAATTCTTTCAGGTTGTGCATTTGGTAATCACGCCTGCTTCTACTGTGACACAACAGTTCTTGCTTCACAGGGTTCAGGTATTGATAACTTTGACCACGCGGTATCACAGCTTCCATATGTACTTATAGGAGCTGGAATAAGTATAATTGGTTTCCTTGTATTAGGATTTGTTATGTAAAATGTGTTAGTTTTATAAAATGTATATAGGAATTATAAGAATAATTTCAGAATGGAGGCAGTTATGAGTGATAAGAAATATGTTGTTACAATAGCAAGGCAGTTTGGCAGCCTTGGACGTCCAATAGCCAAGCTTATGAGTAAGAAGCTTGGAGTTGAATATTATGACAGGGATATAGTGGAGCAGGCAGCTAAGAAGCTTAATCTTCCAGTATCACAGATAGATGAACTTGAAGAAAAGGTTAAGAAGACATCAACTAATTCATATAAGAGAATGATGTATCCTCTTGGAACACAGTCAAGCACAGAGCAGGACAGAATATTTGAAGCCCAGCAGAATATTATGAAATTCTTAGTTGAGAGAGAAAGCTGTATAATAGTTGGACGTTGTTCAGATTTTGTCCTTTCTGATGAAGAAAATGCGGTGCATATATACATTTATGCTCCATATGAACAGAGAGTTAAGAACTGTGTGAATGATCTGCATTTAAGCGAAGAAGAAGCCAAGAAGATGATAAGGTCAGTAGATGAGGCAAGAGATAATTACCATATGCACTATGCAGGATTTCTTCCATCAGACCCTAAGCACAAGACTATAATGATAGACAGCAGCTCTCTGGGCGTTGAGGGTACAGCTGAGTATCTTGTGGATTTTATTCAGAAGAAATTTGATTTAAAAACATATACGCTTGACTAAGTATGTGTTATCATATGCGTAATCTAAACATTTATGGCTTACAATAGTTAATTTAATGAGTTAATAAATGTAACCAATAGAAAGAGCATATCAGGATAACCCTATGAAGATGAGTGTAGAACAGGCATATAAAATATTAGCAGTACCCCGGTCTGCTGATATAAAAGCGATTAAGAAAAAATATAGAAAACTGATGTTAAAGGTGCATCCCGATTCATTAAAGTCAGGGAAGAATACATATCAATATAGTGCGCAGGAGATTAATGAGGCATATTCAATTATTATTAAGAATTTATCTGATAATAAAATGTCCGGTTATTTCAATAATTCCAGCGATGATAATTATTCATCAGAGTACACATATGATGGAGAATATTATCAGGACTATAATTCATATGCTTCCGATGGCGGTAATTGGGATGCACCTGTTAATGATAATGCGTATACAAGCCGTAATATATATCATTATGCAGAAGGTGCAAGAGGAAATATTACCGGAAGCTTTGTTATAGCAAAAGGCAAATATATCTGGACGATAGAAGAAGATTTTACATTATTCATAAAGAGTATATCAGAAAGCAGTGATAAGCTTTTATCAGGTATAGATAACAGAAGGAAAGGAAGCATATCGGATACAAGAAGGGCAGTTATAAAAGCACAGCTTGCATATCTTTTAGCCCAGCAGTATATAGATGCAACCTACACACTTAATGAACTTATCACACCGGTAAAGCAGAATAATGCACAGATATTTTATATAGACTCAATGCTTGAAATACAAGCTAATGCCCCATTTTTACGGGCAGGTATGACACTATACCCACAATCACTTAAAAATCACCGTCTATATTTAAAGACTAAATCGGGAAATGCCGCAGGCTATATATCATTCAGGGACGACAGGCTATATTACATAATAATTCCACTTCTTGAACAAAAAAGAGCACAGGTAAAAGTCCAGATTGCCACCAGGCAGGATAAGAACAACACAAGACACAATGTGAAATACAAGAATCTTGACTTTTGGATAAAAATTTCTGATAATAATTCAGGAACATTTCCTGAAAGCATAAATATGCAGATTGAGGAAATACTTACTAAATATTCTAAAATGTAATTGGAGGACAATCAATGAATAGACATATAGATAAAGCAATGCAGTTAAGAAATGAAACCCCGATGGTAAGCAACTGTGCCCAGACAATAATGAGAGCCTACGCCGATGAATTAGGAATGACCGAACAGCAGGCAGCAGCAATAGGCTGTAACTTTGGTGGCGGAATGAAATGCGGCGGCACTTGTGGAGCAATAACAAGTGCTCTTATGGTATTAGGTGCAAAAGGAATAGACTCCCCAGCCGTAATAACAGAATTCAGAAAAAGAATAGCCGCCAACCACGATGGCTTAACAGATTGCGTAGACCTTCTAAGAAACAACGCCCGGAAAGGCGGAGTAAAGAAGGAACATTGCGATAATATGATAAAAGAGTCCATAGAATTAATAGACGAAATCACCAACAAAGAAGATTAATGTTGCAAAATATTCCAACAAGTGATATAGTAATAAACAATTAAATAAAAAACAAATAGAGTGAATTTCAAAGAGTTCACGAAGGGGAGCACCACCACCGGCGCTTCCTTTCGTGAACTCTTTTTTGCGTGAGTAGCGATGAGAATACACTAACAAAGACACTTGCCGAACTCTGCTTGCAGAAGTGAGCAAGAGGCTTTGTTAGCGTATTCGAGGAGCACCGCGACAGTGACAGAGCGAAGCTCTGGAACGCGCTACTCACGCAAAAACAGTGGAGGGACGCCACCCAGCAAACCTTATCCCCTCAGTCAGCAACTCCCAGACAGAGGAAGCAAAGCTTCCAAATGTCGTCCGACAAAGCTAATTCCCCCTCCCTCAGTCAGCAACTCCCAGACAGAGGAAGCAAGGCTTCCAAATGTCGTCCGTCCTCCAAAAAAAAATTCACTCTCTCAATCCCCAAAGAAAGAAGGACCAGCAATGATAACAATAAAATTCAACGGCAAACCCACCCAAATCCCTACATCAACCCCAATCACCACCTTCCTCACCACCCACAACTACAACCCAATCCATGTAGTAGTCGAACTCAACGAGGTCATAATCCCGAAAGACTCCTACCCCACCACAACCCTGTCACCCGATGACACCTTAGAAATCCTGACATTTATGGGCGGCGGTCAATAACCTTCCGTTATTAACCCCACCCCACCCAACAACCCTTACCAATAAATAACCAAAAAGAAAAGAGGACAAAACAATGAACAACAACGACACATTCAAATTAGGAAAATACGAATTCACATCAAGATTTATCTTAGGCTCAGGAAAATATTCCCTTGAATTAATAGACGCCGCCGTAAAACAGGCAGAAGCACAGATAGTAACACTTGCACTAAGAAGAGCCAACGATGGCGGAATTGCCAATATTCTTGATTATATTCCAGAAAATGTAAAGCTTCTCCCTAACACATCAGGTGCAAGAAATGCAGAAGAAGCTGTAAGAATTGCAAGACTTTCAAGAGAATTATGCCACAGTGATATGGTTAAGATAGAAGTTATAAGAGATACTAAATATCTTCTTCCAGACAACTACGAAACAGCTAAAGCAACAGAGATACTTGCCAAAGAAGGCTTTGTAGTAATGCCATATATGTATCCAGACCTTAATGCAGCAAGAGATATGCAGAATGCAGGAGCTGCCTGTATTATGCCGCTTGCAGCACCAATTGGTTCTAACAGAGGTGTATGCACTAAAGATTTTATACAGATACTTATTGACGAAATTGACCTTCCAATTATTGTAGATGCAGGTATAGGTCGTCCATCACAGGCATGTGAAGTTATGGAAATGGGTGCAGCTGCGGTGATGGCTAATACAGCTATAGCGACAGCAGGAGATATTCCAGCGATGGCATCAGCATTTAAGAATGCAATAAATGCAGGACGTGAAGCTTATCTTTCAGGCCTTGGAAGAGTAAAGAAGGACGGTGCAAGTGCATCATCTCCATTAACAGGCTATATACACGAATAATAATGCAATAGATTACAGAAACGAGGATAATTATGAGCGACAGCAAAGATATGCACATCAATGAAAGTATATTGAGTGATGAAATAAGAGAAGATTTGAAGAAAAACAGAACTAACCATATGGAATATCTTCCAGATATGGAAGTACTTGAGTCAGATATACAGCAAAAAGTTATAGATGCTATGAACAATTATGACTACGATAAATATACAGCAAAGGATGTTCTTAATGCTATCAATAAAAGCAACAGGACACCAGAGGATTTTGCTGCTCTTTTATCACCAGCTGCACTTCCATATCTTGAACAGATGGCAGAGGCAGCCAAGGATGAGAAAGAAAGACATTTTGGTAATTCTATATGCTTTTTTACACCTATATATATTGCTAATTACTGCGAGAATTACTGTATATACTGTGGTTTTAACTGCCACAACAAGATTAAGAGAGCCAAACTTAATGCACAGGAAATAGAAGAAGAGATGGAAGCAATTGCAAGGTCAGGCTTGCAGGAGATACTTATTCTTACAGGTGAAAGTAAGAAAATGTCAAGTGTGGAATACATAGGAGAAGCCTGTAAAATAGCAAGAAAATATTTCAAGGTTGTTGGACTTGAAGTATATCCTATGAATTCAGATGAGTATGCTTATCTTCATAAATGTGGTGCTGACTATGTAACTGTATTTCAGGAAACCTACAATTCAGACAAATATGAGACACTTCATCTTGCAGGACATAAGAGAGTATTCCCATACAGGCTTAATGCACAGGAACGTGCATTAAAGGGAGGTATGAGAGGAGTTGGTTTTGCTGCACTTTTAGGACTTGATGATTTCAGAAAAGATGCTTTTGCTACAGGTATGCACGCATATTTATTACAGCGCAAATACCCACAGGCAGAGATAGCATTTTCTTGTCCAAGATTACGTCCAATAATCAATAATGACAGAATTAATCCTAAAGATGTACACGAAGCACAGTTATTGCAGGTCGTAACAGCATACAGATTATTTATGCCATTTGCCAGTATAACAGTATCTACAAGAGAGTGTGCACGTGTGCGTGATAATCTTATGAATATAGCGGCAACTAAAATATCAGCAGGTGTAAGTACGGGCATAGGAAGCCATTCAGAAGATATTGAAGAAAAAGACAGAGGCGATGAGCAGTTTGAAATATCAGACGGAAGAGATGTTAAGCAGGTATATGATGACCTTGTAAAAATCGGACTTCAGCCAGTTATGAGTGACTATATATACTGTGGCTGATTAAGATTAAGGAGATTAGGAATTATGCAGGACGTGATTGCAATTACTAACCGCAGGCTTTGTGACAGACCATTTTTAGAACAGATAGAAAGAGTATGCAAGCTTTATCCAGCAGCTGTTATTCTAAGAGAGAAGGATCTAAGTGATGCTGAATATGCTGCACTTGCTGCAGATGTGTATTCGGTCTGTAAGAAATATAACGTAAGACTGATATTGCATACTTATGTTGCAGTGGCAGAAAAGACTGGCATTAATGCTATACATTTGTCAATTGATAATCTAAGAAAATATCATAGTCAGCTTAAAGATAGTAATGTAGCTATAAAAGGTTGTTCAATCCATTCCGTTCAGGAAGCTGTCGAAGCGGCAGAACTTGGTGCTTCATACATTACGGCAGGACATATATATAGTACGGATTGTAAAAGAGGTGTTCCACCAAGAGGCCTGGAATTTCTGAAAGCAGTATGCGAAAATGTTAATATTCCGGTATATGCCATTGGTGGAATTAACATAGATGGCAGCCGCAGGCAGGAAGTACAAGAGTGTGGTGCAAAGGGAAGCTGTATTATGTCTGGAATGATGAAGGCATAAATAAAAACAAAGCTTGCATAATAATATTATAAAAATAATATAGTAAAAATAAGTTGACTTTTTGATAGAAAATGATACACTAATATTAGTAGTTGTTACTATTATTGGTGTATCATTTTTGATTTAAATCCAATAATGAGCGTGATTTATCAAATGGATATTATGTACATATAAAATATTAAACAAGTAACAGTATATAATGACAATATTAATTTAATGTAATTTGAATAGAGGAGTTACAATATGGCAACAGTAAAAAGAAGCAGACAAAGAGATGCAATCAGGAGCTTTTTGATGTCAAGAAAAGACCACCCTACGGCAGAGGTTGTGTATGATAATGTCAGTAAAGAGTTTCCTAACATAAGTCTTGGAACTGTATACAGAAATCTTACATTCCTTGTAGACAATGGAATGGCTATGAAAGTGCCGTGTAGTGATGGTTCGGTGCATTTTGATGGCAACGTGAACCCACATTACCATTTTCAATGTGTGAATTGTGGCAAAGTTATGGATTTGAACTTTGACTCAAGGGAAGTTGAGAAGAATTTTAATGAAGCGGCGGCAAAGAATTTTGATGGTACAATTCAGGGAAATGTGACATTTTTCTATGGAGAATGTCCTGAGTGTATAGATAAGTAAAAATATTAATAGGAATTATTACTATTTTGCTTGACAAAGGAAATAAACAGTGTTATATTAAACTCACAAACAGTAATAATTACTATTTTTAATAAATTAAACAAGAAAAGGAGATTAAGATTATGAAGTATGTATGTACAGTATGCGGTTATGTTTATGAAGGAGAGTCACTTCCAGCAGATTATGTCTGTCCAGTATGTAAGGCACCAGCAGACAAGTTCTTAGCTCAGGGAGATGACAAGGTATGGGCTGCTGAGCACGTTGTAGGAGTTGCTAAGGGAGTAAGCGAAGATATTATTGAAGATTTAAGAGCTAACTTCAATGGAGAATGTTCAGAAGTTGGTATGTATCTTGCTATGGCTAGAGTTGCTCACAGAGAAGGTTATCCAGAAGTAGGTCTTTACTAT
>OHUF01000916.1_pt1 | contig 11156 bp, 8 predicted proteins | sample 1579131 | NCBI WGS metagenome assembly OHUF01 (sample SAMEA3879553, study PRJEB24766) | human gut metagenome | biome: human-associated habitat; feature: feces | place: USA | collected 1985/1987 | reverse complement strand
GTGAGCACCCCGTCCGCTGCCGACAGCGGCATCCCGTTTGTTGTCGGCGCGGCCCCGGTGCAGTCTGCCGACAACTATTCTGCCGCAGCGCTGGGCCTGCCCGTGCTTTGCACCAGCTTTGCCGAAGCAAAAGCGGCGCTGGGGTACAGTGACGATTTTGCCAGCTATGACCTATGCGAAGTGATGTATACCCACTTCCAGCTGTTCGGCTGCCAGCCCGTCATCCTGTGCAATATGCTGAACCCCGCCACGATGAAAGCAACTGTGACTGCTGCCGACATCAACCTGACCGACCACAAAGTGCTTCTGCCCATTGATGCCATCAATGATGCTTCGTTGGTCGTAAAGCCCAGCACCAGCGGCAGCGCACTGACCAAGGGTACCGACTACGAGGCCTATTACAGCGGTGAGAACCTTGTCGTTGAGGCCATCGAGGGCGGCGGCGCCTATTCCGCCGCCAAGCTGAACATCGCCTACAACAAAGTGGATACCAGCAAGGTCACCAAGACCGTAGTTGCCGGCGGCTTTGCTGCGGTTGACAGCTGCATGAGCACCGTGGGCACCGTGCCCGACCTGCTGCTTGCCCCGAAGTACAGCAGCGATAGCGAGGTTGCCGCCGTGATGGCGACCAAGGCAGGCGGCATCAACGGTATGTTCGGCGCTAAGGCGCTGGTTGATCTGGATACCGCCACCGCGAACAGCTACACCGCCGCTGTGTCCACCAAGGCCAACAAGGGCATGACCGATGCCAACGAGATCGTGTGCTGGCCCATGGCTACGCTGGGTGACCGCAAGCTGCACATGAGCTGCATTGTCGCTGGCCGCATGGCTGCCACCGACACTGACAACGCCGGTGTGCCCTATGAGAGCCCGTCCAACAAGGACGCGAAAATCGACGGTCTGTGCCTTGCCGATGGCACCGCCGTGGTGCTGACCTTTGAGCAGGCCAACGCACTGAACGGCGGCGGCATCGTGACTGCGCTTAACTTCATGGGCGCGTGGAAGGTCTGGGGCAACTACACCGGCTGCTACCCGTCCAGCACCGACCCCAAGGATATGTTCATTCCGTGCGGGCGTATGTTCGCCTATGTGCAGAACACCATCATCCGTACCTGCTGGCAGTTCCTTGACAAGCCCATGAACCGCCGCCTGCTGGACACCATCACCGACACGGTGAATATCTGGCTGAACGGCCTTGTGGGCAGCGGCTACCTGCTGGGTGCCCGTGTGGAGATCAGCGAGGACGAGAACCCCGTGACCCAGCTGATGGCGGGCATCATCAAGATTCATGTCTACATGACCCCGGCCAGCCCGGCGCAGGAGATCGACTTTGTGCTGGAGTATGATTCCAGCTATGTGACCAGCGCTCTGACCGCGTAAAGGAGGAATAAACAATGCCGAGAGTAGATCAGTCTACCATCAACTGGGCCGTCTATGAGGACAACACCGAGTACGCCGGCATGGCACAGGCCACGTTGCCGAACCTTACCGCGCTGACCCAGAGCATCAGCGGCGCGGGCATCGCGGGCAATGTCGATGCAGTCATTCTGGGCCACTTTGATGCCATGAGCATGACGCTGAACTATCGCACCATGACCGAGCAGGCTGTACGCCTGAGCGAGCCTCGCCGCCACAACATCGACCTGCGCTATGCTGTGCAGGATGAAGACCCTGTTGCGGCTGCTGTGCAGATTCGCGCCATCAAGCATATTCTGGTGGTTATCCCCAAGACGCACACCCCCGGTACTGTTGCCCCGGCTACCCCGGCGAGTTCGCCGTGCGTTACTGGGCCACCTATATCGATGGCAAGAAAGTCCGCGAGATCGACCCGCTGAACTTTATCTGCCTGATCGATGGCACCGACTACCTGGCCGATGTCCGTAAGGCCCTGGGCAAGTAATTTGCCCGGCAAGATCCGCTGACCCTGCCTGTAGTTGCGTGACAGATGGCTCACACATTTATGACAACACACCATGCTGGTCAGCAAATTACAGGCAAGTTAGATATGCCCGGAGAGAAGTCCTCTCCGGGCATTTTTTTGAAGAATGAAAGGAGTTTGGCAAATGAGCGCCATTGACAACAAGCAGCTGAAAGCTGCACAGGCCGAGGCGGCAACCGCCACCGATACTTATACCCATGTGTTCAAGAAACCGTTCACCTATGAGGACAAGACCTACGAACAGCTGACGCTTGATTTCGGCAGCTTGACGGGGCGCGACTTCATGGCGATTGACCGTGAGGTGCGCGAGCGCGAAGGGCGTGTGCCCATTGTGCCGGTGTACGACACCAGTTTCCTGATGCGCATGGTCTGCCGCGCCAGCAAGGAGAAAATCGACTATGACACGATTGTTGCTGCACCATTTGCAGAGTTCAACGCGATCCGCGATAAGGCGCGCAGTTTTTTGCTGCGCACGGAGATGTAATAGACCGGGACTGCCTGTGGCTGCGTAAGCAGTGCATGATGCTGGCCCGGAACTGTTGCACCCCCGTGGATTACTGGCTGTCAATGACACTGGCCGAGTTGCAGGTCTGGATTGATGCCAACAACGGCCTGTTTGACAAGGACAATGCCAAACAATAACCCATAAAGGAGGCTGCCGTGGCAAGCCGTAAAGAATACGAAATGCTATTCCAGTTGGATGCAAAGCTCGGCAGCAGCTATACATCCACATTTTCCAAAGCGAAGAGCGGCCCCAGCGAACTGCAAAAGGAAATTCGCAGTTTGCAGAGTGTGCAGGCTGACATATCGGCCTACACTAAACAGCAGGCCGCCGTTGAAAAGACCCAAGCCAAGCTGGACAACCTGAACAAACAGTATCAGCTGCTCCAGCAGGAGATCAAGGAGACCAGCGGCCCGACCACTGCCCTTGAACGCGAGAGCGTAAAACTTGAGCAGCGTATTGGTGATACGAGTAATGCACTGGCTACTCAAAAAGAGCGCCTGTCTCAAACTGCTGCATCGCTTTCTGCAGCTGGAATTAGCACAGAGCGTCTTGGAGAGGCCAACGCAAATCTATCCGACAGACTTAGCCATTTACGAACCAAGCAAATAGCTGCCACCAAAAGCGCAGAAGAATTCGGAAGTGTTGGGGTTTCTTCGATTGAATCCGTTGCACAGGCATATGCCTCCACAAAAATTTATGATGCCCTTGGCAAAATCAAGGATGCATATATAGCTGCCGGAGAAGCCTCTATTGAGTACGAGAGCGATGTTACCGGTGTGTATAAGACTGTAGATGGAACGGATGCGCAGCTTGCCGCTATAGACGATGCCATAAAAGATATGGCTACAGACATACCTGCTACTACAAAGGAGATCGCCGGGGTCGCTGAGTCCGCTGGGCAGCTCGGCATAGCCACGCAGGATGTTATGGATTTTAGTCGGGTGATGATCGACCTAGGCGAATCTACAAACCTTTCTGCAGAGCAGGCGGCGACGTCACTGGCAAAATTTTCGAATATAACCGGTACCCTTCCCGAAAACTATTCCAGGCTTGGATCGGTAATTGTAGATTTAGGCAATAACTTTGCTACCACCGAGGCCGATATCACAGAAATGGGCACAAGGCTGGCATCCGGCGGGAAACTTGCCGGCCTGACAGAGCCTCAAATCCTAGCATTGTCAGCAGCGATGTCCAGCGTAGGAATAGAGGCCGAAGCCGGAGGCACTGCGATGACGCAAACGCTTTCCGCCATCGAAAAAGCCGTCGCGAATGCAGATGAATCTCTTTCTGAATATGCCCGAATTGCAGGCATGAGCGCTGAAGAATTCTCTAATGCCTGGAAAAACGATGCCCTTACGGCACTGACTTCGTTTATTTCTGGACTGGGAGAGCTTGATAGTCAGGGAGAAAGTGCAACACTAGTTCTTGATGATCTTGGGCTGTCTGGAATACGGCAAAGCAATATGCTGAAATCCCTTGCCTTGGCTGCCAATACATTGACAAGCGCTGTAAATGTAGCAAATACAGCATGGGATGAGAATGTTGCGCTGACAAACGAAGCAAACAAGAGATATGCCACAACTGAATCCAGGCTGGGAGCTGCAAAGAATTCTTTCAATAACTTAAAAATCGCCGTTGGAGATGTATATACGCCTGTTGTCCGTGAAGCTGCAGATGCTGGAAATGAGATGCTCCAAGGCATGACTGAGTTCGTGGAAGAAAATCCTGCCGTGGTAAAAGGAGTAAGCGTCACGGTGGGTGTGCTTGGTGCGGCAGCCACAGGACTTACAGCCTATACTGCGGCGGCTGGAATTGCAAAAGCCGCTACGGCTGCTCTAGGGGCAACATTTACTGCATCACTAGGTCCGGTAGCACTTGCTGTGGCAGGGGTATCGTTGGCCGCTGGCGCAATCGTGACTCTTGTTAGCGCCTCTGATGATGCAAGCAATTCCCTAGGCGAAGTGCCGCCAAAGCTAAGCGACATTACGGCTGAAGCACGAGGCGTAACCGATTCTCTTGAAGAGGCACAATCGGTCATGCAGGCCAGCGCCGAAACTACAATGGCGACTGCCGGCACGGCGGATCTGTACATCACCAAGCTGGAAGAAATGGGCGACTATGCCAAGCTGAGCGCCGATGACCAGCAGGAATACCGAAATGTGCTGACGCTGCTGTGTGACCTGATTCCCGATCTGGCCGGGTATATTGATACCACCACCGGCAAGATACAGGGCGGCACCACAGCGCTGCGCGGATATGCCAAGGCATGGCAGGACAGCGCCAAGGCGCAGGCCTACCAAGAGTTCATGTCCGATGTGTCGCAGCAGTACAACGATGTCACCAAGGAGCTGTACCAGAACCAGCTGAAGCTGACCGAGGCACAGACCAAGGGCGAAGCCGCCAGCAAGGGCATGGACGAGACCTATCAAAAGCTGCTGTCCACTCTGGGCATGACGGATGACGAATTCCAGAAAACCTACGGCAGCGTGAGTGCCATTGCGGGTGTTCACCTTGACCCCGAAATTGCTGACGAGGTTATGGACCTGCGCGACAGCTACGAGGAATATTCCAACCAGCAGCTGGAGGCCGCCGAGAACGAAAAGGTCTACCAGCAGGCCGTTGACGATGGCATCACCAAACAGGGCGAGGCCCAGCAGGCCATTGAAGACGCGCAGACCGCCTACGAGAATCTGGAGGCCGCCCAGTCCGGGGCCACAAGCTCTGCATCCGAGGGCGCGGCTGAGCTCGGACAGGCCATCAGCGATGTGACAGTCGAAGCCCAAAAGCTGGTTGAAGCCTACAACACCGCCTATGATGCTGCCGAGAAATCCATCGGCGGCCAGTACGAGATTTGGGATAAGGCATCCAGCGTAAGCGCAACCAGCGTGGACACACTGAACAAAAACCTTGAAAGCCAGACCACCTACTGGCAGGACTATAACACCAACCTTGATACCCTGCGCGAAAAAGCCGGGAGCATAGAGGGCTTGAGTGATATGGTAGCCGGCTTCGCCGATGGCAGTAAGGAATCTGTGGACGCTATCGCCGGTATGGCCCAGGCGGCCCAGGATGGCGGCGGCAAGCTGGAAGCGATGGTGAAGAACTGGCAGGATCTGCAGCAGGCACAGAAGGATGCCAGCGGAGCGCTTGCCGACCTGACCACCGACTTCAGCAGCAAAATGGATGAACTGGCCCAAAAGGCCGGTGACACTGTAGATGAACTGGATATGAGTGCCGAGGCTGCAAAAAACGGCAAGGCCACGGTTCAGGCGTTCATCGACAGTGCATCCAATATGCTGCCCGATGTGCAGACCGCCTATGCGAAGATCGGCACGACTGCGGCCAATGCCCTGCAGAGCAAGCTGGACAAAGCCAACACCAGCGGACGCGCCCAGAAAACCGGCGCACAGGCCACAGGCACGCGCAATGCCGAACCCGGCTGGACGCTGGTTGGCGAGTACGGGCCGGAAATCGTCTACATGCAGGGCGGCGAGGGCGTCCTGAATGCCGCCCAGACCAAGGATGTGCTGCCCGCACTGGATGACCGCTACACCAATACCCGCGCTGAGAATGCCGAAGCGCCTGCCCCGAAAGAAACGGCGCAGGCTGCCGAGAGCGCTGCCGTCAACCCCCACGAGGGCATACGGAACGACACCAGAGCAGCCCAGACACCTGCCACAACCGCGCGAGTGATGCCACAGACGGCTGATGGGCCCGCAGAGGCGGTCTCCGCGCCAGCTGTGAACCAACCCAAGGTAGACATACCCCAAGAGGTCGAAGCGGCACAGGAACCTGTCTCCGCCGCCGTGGCAGCCGATGTACCTGACACTGTGAGCTCGGCTGAACCATTTTCGGGAATTCCCGAAAATGGTATGCAGTACGCCGAGACTGTGCAGGCAGAGGACGCCTACCCGGCAAGTGCTGCCCAGCCCGCCGCTGAGGCGGCTGCTTTTGCCCCTGCCGAGGCTGATAAGGTAGACATACCCCTTGATGGGCAAACGCCCGAAAACGGCCTGTCTGCCGCCGAGATGAACCATGCCGCTGAAGCTGACGCAATGCTGGCCGACTATACCGCTGTTATCAGCCCGCGGGCCGTGGATGCGATGGGCAGCTTTGCCGCCCAGAACGCCAAGCCAGCCGCCGAGGCGGTACAGGCTGAGAGCGCCAAAAGCAGCACCACAACCCAGTTGCAGCCCATGAGCCTTTCGCCGGTATTCCAGATCAGCGGCATGCAGGACAGCCAGCAGCTGCGCAGCGCACTGAACCAGAGCGTTGAGGATATGCGCCAGATGATACTGGATGTTGTGCAGAGCGCCAGAGATGACGAGGAAAGGATGAATTTCAGCTAATGACCTATACGACTGTACAGGGCGATATGTGGGATTCCATCGCCTATAAAATCTTTGGCAATGTGGCTGCCACCGACCAGCTGATGGCGCTGAACCAGCAGTATCTGCACACCTACATTTTCTCGGCAGGGATCGTACTGACCCTGCCCGAAGCCAAAACGGAAAGCGAGCAGCCGACCGGGATGGTGCCGTGGAAGAAGGTGGACGCATGAGCGTTTTAGCCCGCCGCAGTAAGCTACTGATGTGGTTTGACGGCGTGAATATCAGCGATGACATAGCGCCGTACTTTCTCACCGCGACCTATACCGACAACGATGACGGCGTATCCGATGATTTGCAGGTCACTTTGCAGGACCGCGATAAAATCTGGATGAAAAGCTGGCTGAACGAAATGGTGAACGCCGCTGCCGGGGATGCCTTGAAAATCCGCGCCAAGATCTGGATAAACTACTGGAACGGCTACGATGTGGAGGAGTTCCTCGACTGCGGCGAATTTGAGCTTGATTCCGTCTCGTTGTCCGGCCCGCCGAACACGGTGACCATCAAGGCATGCAGCCTGCCGTTTACGAGCCAGATACGCCAGACCAAAAAATCCAAGGCGTGGGAGAATTACAGTCTGTCCGCAATCCTTGCAGAAATTGCAGGGGCAAACGGCATGGGATATTTCTTCGATACGCCGAACGACCCTTTTTATGACCGCGTGGAGCAAAGCAAGACCAGCGACATCACCTTTTTGCAGCGGCTTTGCACCAATGCGGGGCTGAATATCAAGGCTACCAAGGGCAAGCTGGTCATCTACGACCAGAGCGACTACGAGCAGCGGCCTGTTGTGATTGAGGCTGACTACCGCGATACCAGCTTTACCAAGTGGAAGTTGGACACCAAGACTGCCGACACCAAGTACGCCAGCTGCCGTGTGAGCTATGTTGAGCCCGCCACAGGTGCCTGTATTGAGTACACGGCCTACACCGAAGACTATGACGAGGACGCCAAGACCAACCAGCAGTTGGAACTCTACGCCAAGGTCGGCAGCGTGGCCGAAGCCAAAGCTATGGCTGAAAAGCACCTTCGGCTGCACAACAAATTTTCTAAGACGGTGCAGTTTACCCACACCGGCCATGTTTGGTATGTGGCCGGTGTGGGTATCCGTGTCAAAGGCTACGGCTTTTGGGATGGACGCTATATCTGCACACAGGCAAAGCACACAATCAACGAAAACGGCTTTACAACAACCGTTACAGGCCGCAGGATACTGGAGGGATATTGATGGCTGATGAAGTAACCAGACTGCGTATCGGCACCGTGTCGGCTGTCGATAAGGCCAATCTGGCCGCCCGCGTCATTTTCAAGGACGAGAACATCGTATCCGGCTGGCTGCCTGTTTTGCAGCGAACCGGGGAAATTGTTACAGTTGCCACTGCCGGCAAGCACGACCACGATGTTGACGGTGACTGCACAGTGAAAAATACCACCAAAACGCCGACCACATGGACAGACAGTGAGGGCAAGGTGCATACCAGCTATGAAACCGCCCACAGTCATGGGGCCAAGGTGAACTACTGGCTGCCAAAGGTCAATGAGACAGTGGCGTGCCTGTATCTGCCGACCTTTAACGGCGATGGTGTGATACTGGGGGCGATTAAAACATGATTGTCGGCTGCCTTGGAGACCTTATCTTTCAGGTCAGCTCTGATACGGTGCTGACCGTAAGCAACTTTGTGGAGAGCGCATCCACCCGGTACGCCATCCACCAGCGCCACAACAACAGTGCCTGCCTCGAGTACACCGGCATGGACCCCGACCAGCTCACCTTTGATATTGAGTTGTCCGAGTATCTGGGCGTGTATCCGCAGAGTGCCATCAACATACTGTGGGTCTACATCCGCAGCGGACAGCCGGTATCCATGGTGCTGGGCCGGACCGTGTACGGGAAATGGCGCTGGGTAATCAAGAGTATGGCCATCAAGATGAAGCACACCGACAAGGACGGAACATGGACGCACTGCACCGTCAGTGTGACCTTGATGGAATATCTGGCGCAGTAAGGAGGGCTGAAAATGAGTTACCTTGTGAGCGCCCTGCCGGACGATGAACTGCTTTTGAACTGCACCGACACCGTAACAAGCGTGCTGCAGAACATCAAGTGCATCATCCAGACCCGCAAGGGCGACATACCCCTGCACCGGGGCATCGGCCTGACGGGAAGCTGGATCGACAAGCCGATTACGGTTGCCCCTACACTGATGGTGGCAGACCTCAAAGAAGCCATAGAGGAGGGCGAGCCCCGCGCTGAGTTTGTGCAGGCGACCTTTGAGATTGACCAGAACGACCCGGCGCATCTAATCCCAACCGTGGAGGTGAATATCCGAGATGAGTAGAAACCCCTTATATCAGTTCGTGGACACCGACACGACCAAGCTGGAGGCCGCGCTCGTGGATGCCTATGAGGCTATTGTCGGCCACAGCGCCCAGCCAAGCAGCCCGGAGCGCATTTTTATTGCGTGGGTCGCAAGCATCATTTTGCAGGAAAGGGTGTATCTGAACCATGCGGGAAACCAGAACATACCGAGCCGCGCCGAGGGCGCAAACCTTGATGCCCTGGGCGAGCTGTTCTACCAGCATACGCGCCCGGCCGCGACCTCCTCCACCGTGACGATGCGGTTCAATATCAGCGAAGCGCAGACCAGCGCCGTGCTTATCCCGAAAGGTACGCGCGTGAGCAATGGGCAGAATATGTTCTGGGCTACCGTGGAGGACCGCTACATTGCAGCCGGGCAGACCCACGGCGATGTGACAGCCGAGTGCATGACTGCCGGCACAGCGGGAAACGGCTACCTTGCAGGCCAGATCGCCACCATTGTGGATGTGTTCGACTATTACACCAGCTGCACCAACCTGACCGAGAGCGGCGGCGGCAGCGATGCACCCACCGATGACGAGTTCTACGAGCAGCTGCGCCAGAGTGAGGACAACTATTCCACCGCGGGGCCGAAAGGCGGCTACATTGCCAAGGCCAAAGCCGTGAGCAATGACATTGCAGATGTGCTGCCCAACAGCCCGACCCCCGGCGAGGTGCGCATCTATGTTCTGATGGAAGACGGCACGATTGCCGGGCAGGAAGTGAAGAATGCCGTGCTGGCTGCCTGCAATGCCGATGAAACCCGCCCGCTGACCGACCATGTACTGGTGGAAGACCCCGAAACGGTGGAGTACGATATTGACACGACCTACTATCTGAACCGCGGCGGCCCGTCTGCCGCTGATGTGCAGAGCGAGGTCAACGCCGCCGTGGATGCCTATGTGAAATGGCAGGCCGGCAAGCTGGGCCGGGACATCAACCCCAGCGAACTGACCCGCCGTATGATGGTGAACGGTGTAAAGCGCGTTGTTATCCGCAGCCCTGTCTACACAGAGCTGCGCAGCGGCAATGTGGCTACCGATGCCAGCGGGCGTGTGGCGCTGGCCGACCTGACGGATACCGTGCCGCAGGTTGGTAAGCTGCGTGGCCGCACCGTGACGAGCGGAGGGTATGAAGATGAGTAATACCCCCACCGCCGAGGAGTTCCTGCGGGCGCTGCCGCCCGTACTGCGCAATGACAGTCGCATGATAGCGCTGGGACAGGTTGTAGCCGAAGAACTTTCGGACCGCATGAGCGAGATTGAGAAAGCAGCCATCTATCCCCGCATTGACGAACTGGATGAAGCACTGCTGGACATTCTGGCCTACGATTTCAAGGTGGACTGGTACGGCTATGACTACCCGCTGGAAACGAAGCGGGCACTGCTGAAATCCAGCTTCTATATCCACCGTCATCTTGGCACCAAGGGCGCTGTTGAGGCGGCCATTCAATCGGTGTACCCCAAGAGCATCGTGGAAGAATGGTTCGACTATGTGGAGGGCGGCAACCCCTACACATTTCGCATTGTGCTGGACGCATCGACCCCCGCCGTGCCGGTGAACAACACAGACCTTTTGAGGGCGGTAAACCTGTACAAAAGTCTGCGCAGCCATCTGGACGGCATCATGTTCCGCAGCACACACTGTTTTGAAATCCGCACAGGCTGCGGATGGTGCGTGTACACGGCCCGCCTGTGCGGTACCTATCCGGTGCAGGCCAGGGAGGGAGCTATCTACAATTTCCCTGTAGTGGTGGAGACCGAGCACGGCGGCGAGGCGTACACCATGCCGCTGACAGGCCAGCCGACTGCCGGCACATTCCCGGCTCCTGCCGTGCAGGGCGTTATCGCCGGGGAAAATGTGGCCGTTGCCACAGCCGAAGATGGACAGACCTATACAAGCCCCATGACGGGCTATGCCACGGTGGGTACACACCCCGCTGCGGCAGTGCAGGGGTCTATCCTT
>OHUF01000915.1_pt1 | contig 11158 bp, 8 predicted proteins | sample 1579131 | NCBI WGS metagenome assembly OHUF01 (sample SAMEA3879553, study PRJEB24766) | human gut metagenome | biome: human-associated habitat; feature: feces | place: USA | collected 1985/1987 | reverse complement strand
GCCATCTTTTGTCTGAATTCACCAAACTCAGACCCGTCTGCATCATATGCAAACTTGTACGCTTTTCCAGAATTCATCCACTTCGTAACTGTCTTAGTTAAATCAGTGGACACGACTTCAGCCGCTGCTGTACCCATAGCATCAACCAGCATTCCGTATGCCCTGAACAATGTACCATTAAAACCAATACTGAAGAAGAATACAATCATAATTGTCGGTAAAGACTTCTTCAACATATACGTCGTCACTGTATCATCATCCTGCAAATTGTAACTTCTTCGATTTTCTGAGTAATCACTGTATGCCTTAACATCAGGCATAAGTGACAAGAAAAATGATAAAATAGCGTCTAAACCTGTACCATTATTTGCAGTGACAATTGTGTCCTTAAATAAATTTGGTAAGCCTAAGATTTTACCACCCTTACCAGCATTCTTTATCTCATGAATTCTATCAAACGATGTTCTTGAACTCAGATATAACAGAGTTACTAACATCTGATACATTGTTAAGAAAATACCAATCAGACAAAACGTTGAGATGATAAGCTGCATCAACCAACCAAGCCAGTTGAATTTAGAGAAAACGCTCCAAGCACCAGAAAATGCTGGTGTGTAAAATAAATCAGTTAATTCATGATCTACTCCATTAGCTATAATTGTATATGGCATAGCTTAACCCCCTTTCATTAAAATGGTTGCCAGAATACTATGGCGTAAGAAACAAAGAAACTAATGAAACTTGTCACAACAGTCCTTCCAACTGTTGGCTCCATATCAATATTGTAAATACCAAAGGTAAGAATTTTAATCAAATCAAATCCTTTTCTTAAGTATCCATTATTACCAGTTGGTACAGTCAGTACCTCAAAAAATTTACGTGTATAACCTTTTGTTAGAATGAAATACATTATCCAGCTTATTATAGCTAGATATACAGACCCATAAAAAACAAACATCCAGATTACAGTGATAACATCACCAGCAAAAGCTTGCCGCATCATCTTCTTATAACCCTGCTTCACTTCTTTGAACAACTGAGATACGTAATAAGTGCTTGTCTCTAAGGACACAGCTGCTACTGTGTCTGAAGCATATGAAAGACTCTCACTATAAAATGGAATATTGTCAACCTCTGTATCTGGCGTTATTGAACTAACCATCAACAGTACAAACGTATTCATTTTACTCGTAGTAGGTCTAGCGTATAATCCATCCTCCAATGTTATACTCACACACACAAATTGTGGTGACTGTGTATCTGGTGACTGCATAACAGCACCAGCATCAACATAAACATAACGCTTTCCGCTTTTCTCGTATAATACACTAGAGACACTGTTTGGATTATGCAAATCTCCGACTGCCCCACTCTTAATAAAAGAACTAAGATAATAATCTGTTCCTCCACAATTTACACGGATACCAGTGAACAAGTATCTTTTAATAGCATTCAATGTTTCTGTCTCATCCGAAGTGGTCTTCAAACTCTGAACTAAACCACTATTTCTGATAGGTTCAGAAACTAATACCTTGTCACCATTCTTTCCAGTAGTAACCTTATATCGCACATCATTAATAAGAATAACTTGCTCATTTACCAAGTCTTTTACTGGCACTGTATTTGTATACTTGTAAATAATACTATCCTTCACAGAGTGCATAATACCAGTAGTAAAGACATGGTTCATTCCAAGACTAGTTGCTAATGGGCCATCCATAATTGAATAGTTCCCTGCTGTTCCGTAAAAAAACCAGTTCCCGGCTGGAATATATAACTTTGGCACAAAGTTCACATCTTTTTGCTGATATTTATTAAATACAGCATTTAATGCTGGTGTAACTTCTGTGCCTTGTTTGTCAATCAATTTTGAATCATTTACATACCAAGCATTTGTTTCTATAGACGCAGTAAAAAACTGGGCAACATCATCTTTAGTACATCCAAATAAATCAGTGCCTGTATTGTACACACCTATAGGTGCTGTTGTGTTAAAGTAAGTTTGGTATAAACTATTAACATTTGTCTTTGCATTAGCAAATAACATTTGAACACTAACTGAATTATTTAGATTCAGATGTCCATTACTATAGTAAGGAAGAATCCCGTATTCCTCAGTGTTATAAATAGTTTTGTGACAAAATTGACTTATTGTAAAATTTGGCTGCACAACGTAATAACTTGATCCATTTATTGTGCGGGTTCCTTGATATAACCACTCATTACCATTGTAAGTAAAAATAGTACCGGCTGCTAATTCTACGCTAGATTCTGCTACTCTAGTCTTCAGAAAAATTTTATCCTGTCTGTATTCTAAAAGATCATTACTATCTACCGCCTGATATAACACCGCAGCTTTGGTAATAAAATAATTCTCAGCTGAAGATCCACTAGCGCTATCCTGATAATTTAGAATTTCACATTTCCTACTACTCTGTGCTAAAGCTTTCATACTGCTATTTTGCATAGTTTCTGCACCATAGTATGTTTGCCACCAATTGGTTGTACTGCCACAGTATTGCAATCCTGTACTATCTAAAGTAAAACCGTTACTTGTAAACAAAGTCGAAATTGCATTATCAGAAACATTGCTTTTTCTCAGAATAGTTAACCTAGGAACTAAGTACCCAGACTTCACATATTCAACACCAGCAGTGCCATACATAAAGTTAGCTAAGGAATTCGAGACACTGATATTAGAATCCCACCATTCCTGTAATTCAGTATCTGATGGTCTCGTGTAAATCGTTTCGTTTACATCTTGCAGTGTCAAATAACTGGTTTCAGTTTGACGATTATTCCCAATATGGGTATTTCCTTGCCCAAGAAAATTATTATCTAAAAATTGTGATAATGCCTCTACATCTGGTACAACATATTCCCATTCAACTTTTAGGTAAACATCACTTTCATTTACACGGAATTTCCTTGTTAGGCAATTTATTCCTTGATCAACGTTATCTACGTTATAGTATTTGGCTACACTATCACCCTGTCCTACATCGACAACATAGGTCTTACATAGTTCATTTTCATTAGAACCATAAACAGGCACTGTCATCTCATTTTGTAAAGCATTACAAATAAAAAGCTCCTTATTTGTTAAGGAGCTTAAGTATGTGTTGCCAAGTAAGTAGCATAATACTTCCAAATTATAATAAATCTGATCCGATGTATCCGTCACAATCAGTTTGTCTGATCTGATTACCCTATTGCCTACTAATGCATATCCAGCTTCCGGTAAAAATACAGCTGTAACGCCAGTTACAGTATTCATTAATACTTTGTCTTCAATTATTGAAATATCTGACATTGATGTTTGCAATGTCGTTGCCGGTATCAATGTTATCTCTTCGCCATTAGAAGCAATTGTTGTATAACTTTTTGAATCAGTGCTCTTCAAACTGTTTTCTATTGTGATGTTGTTATCGATCATCAAAACCGCTGTTGCATAGTCTTTGGCTTGTACCCTAAAAGTTACTTTAGCCATATTCGATGTATTATCACCAGAGCCAAATGTATGCTCTTCGTAAGAAACGAATTCTTCCGGTTTGTTCTCAGAAGTACTCAATTCACTTATAGCAATATCCTTATACTGATAATCATATTGAGTGTCAAACATTTTTATAACCGTAAATGTTTGCATCTCAGCAGCATGAGCAATCATAAGCCAATCTTCATTGTACCCCAGAATATCATTTATAAAAGTATTATGACTATTGCCATTTTCCTCTTCTTGTTCTGGTTTACTTGTTTGTGAATTATTACGTAATAATTCGTCCCAGTACTCAGCTGTAATAGTTTTCACTTCTGGTAAGACAGTTGCTTCAGTGATAGAAAGACTATCAGCATAAAATCCTTCATTTTTCCAAAAGTTATCATTATCTGTCAACTGCACTTCGCTAAAGTTCAAACGCGCACTTGTGTTTGCTACGCGGTATAAAATCTTGTAGGCATCTTCATATGAAAATTGGCAGAAAAGCCTGCTTAGGAAACTAGGATCATCGTAATCCAAAACACCTTTGGCTATGAGAAACTCAATATTCTTTGCTGTTTCATCATCCACATTAGCCACATAGCTAACACCGTATTTGTAACTTATTATAGATGACTCCAGGTTAGACATATCCTTTTCCGAAACTCTGAGAAAACCCGCAATCACATTTAGAGCCTCATAAGTTAACATATCTTCTTTACCGAAGTATGCCGGGGTCTTATCAATAAGTTTACCAGTACTCAAATCATGTGATGCTCCAAAAACTGCTACATCATCTGTTGCCTGTAATGAATTATCCCAAGTAATATTTGCTTTACTTCCATTTGTACTTAGCGCTTTGTATGCTTCGACAAAACTTTTACCTGCTTCAGCGCTTAAATCGGCTTCACTTATCAAACCTTTATCTAAGCACTTCCTGAGGTACAACTCATACACATTAGCGCTAGACAATACCCAAACAGAATCATCAGTATTCTTAAACAGATACGGTCTTGATTCCAATACACCATCATAACTCTTGTATAATGCTGTGTATAATTCTGTCTTTGTTATAGGTTTTGTGTAATCAGTACTCAAAAAATTGCAATCATTATCACTCAGCTGAACCTCTCTGCTGATGATATCATTACTTATCAACCAAGACAATTCCTGACTTAATCCCTGCAAGTTCTGATTTTTCTCACCTAAATCCAAAACATACTTTCTTTCACCAGCTAGATACTCTAAATCATCCTGTGAATATCGAGACTTGAAATCATAGTTACTAAACTGATTGTTTAATAACCTAATTTCTTTAAGTCTACTATTTTCTGTATCAGATGATTCTGTCGTAGCCTCTGTTGTCACCACATCAGTAGCTTCTGTTGAAGCTTCTGTTATGGAAGTAGGCGGACTAGCTGCATAAATTGTGCTAGCTAAACAGCAACTGAATGCCAATAAAATTAAATATTTTTGCTTTTTAATAATAACACCCCCTAAAGATGCTTCTTGCTACAATTAAGTAGTATGGGCATTTCTGAAAAAGCTCTACGAATATCCGCATTCTCACTAACTCTTTGGATAGAGAATGGTAAAAAATCCTTATGATTTTGCCCTTCCAAACCAAAAACTTCGGGTAACAATCTACGCAAGCTATCTTCATATTGCTGATTAACTGTGAGAATCATGCTTTCGCAGACACGATCTTTTTTCTGCAAAGTGCTATTTCTGTTCAATTCACCGTATAATCGAGCTAATAAGATCTCTTTAAGATTTTCATCTTTTCTGAGCTGCTCAATATAAGCAGCCTCATCCTTTCGCAATTTATGTTTCCGATAAAAATTAGTAGATTGCCATTGTACAATAAAGCCAGCTTTGACTTTATCAGCAGGTTTTAGAGCTCTCAGATTAACTGGTTGTGTTGTGTCCAGTTTTTCTCTAATTTTTACACGCATTAGTTACCTCCGAAATTATTCATGAATGCCATATTCAACCCATTAAGCTGATTTGTGTTTTGTTCAACTTTCTTTGTCTGCTCAAGTTCTTTTGCTACTGTAGTAGCTCTGATATCTTGCTTTACTGCTACTACAGAATTAGAACCTACAAGCTGCTTTATACTGCGATTCTGCATCGTTTGTCTCATTTTAAATAAAGCATATTTGAAATCCACTTCCGAACAGTTTGTAGGTAAAGAAGTCACATAATTAGCTAACTGAGTTGCATTCACACCAGCAAAGATTTCTCTTATCTGCTGAGTTTCTTTTTGACTAAATCCATCTGCGATATTACCTTCCAGCAGAAAGATAACACGAAGAATAAACTCTTTGAGCTGCTCAATCAAAGCATCTGCCTGATTCTCTTTCAATAAACCATCCACTGTGTTGACAAAGATAAACATATCCTCCAATTTCATAACATCAAACAATGTTATAAAATCTTCTTCATCAATTACGCCCAAAAATTGAGCGATTGTTTCAGACTTGTACTGCCCCGATGCCACAAAATCAAAAAGATTTGTAAGCTTTCTAGGAATCCCACGTGCATTACTAATAAGTACACGCTTTACTTTATCATCCATCGGATAATTATTTTTTACACAAAGTTTATTTAACAATTTGTCAGCATCTTGATCATTTATTCTACCAAATGTAAAATCAATGGCTCGGCTTCGTAGCTCAGGAAGTAACTTAGTTAGCTTTGTTGTGCAGAAAATTACAAAAACTCCCTCAGGGATTTTATCTAATTCTTCCAGAAGAGCTGTTTGCTGCGCATCGGATAAAGCATGTGCCTCCTCGATAATATACACCACACGTGTATCCGAAGCTTTTAAAATGAAGATATCCCTAATCATTTCATCAACATCGGCTTTTGTGTTCTTCTGTGCCACATTTATCTTTATTACGTGTGAACTAGCTCCAGTTGTCCGTAAAGCACTCAAAGTACTTCTGCAATTATCACATAATAAGCAAGGATTGCCATTCACAGGCTCCTTACATGTGAGTGCTAAACCTGTGATTTCCGCACAAGTGCTTTTTCCAGTTCCGTACATACCACTGAAGACTGATATTTGCTTAAACGAGTGATTTATAACAGACTGTCTTAAAATAGTAACAGTCTGACTATTACCAATAACATCATCAAATTTATATAGTCTCATATAAATACCCCCTATAAATACAAAATAGGGTACAGGATTTTACTCCTGTACCCTACTCATTATTTTTAAGCAACTGCGGAGCTTTTACACTCCGCAACCGCGTGATTACTTAAGACCTGCAAGAATCTTTGACAGATCACTGATATCCTTGCTCTGCTTGTGCATAGCAAACTTCTTCAAAGTCTCAAGATCCAGTGAGTTGTTGTTTCCGCTGCCGCCATTTCCTGATGGCTTTGTCTTAAGAAGCGCCTTGATATCCTTCTCAAGCTGATCAGCTGTAAGACCTGCAAGCTGCATAATACCTGCAACTTCCGGCTTTGCAACAACATGAGAGAAATCATCATCGAATACGAATGGGAAAGTCTTCTTGCCTGTGCTGGAAACCTTAGCATCTCTGACTGCGATCTGAACATCCTTTACATCACCAGAACCATCGAAAGCTGGGATTGCTGGGATCGGCTCTTTGTCTGCACCTGTACTGAAATACTTAACGCATGTGTTATCATTGATAAGAAGCTTCTTTGACTCATCTGTAAGATCAGAAAGTCTCTCTGTTCCATCCTTGAAGATAGCAAGAACACTGTTGTTCAGACCCTGAGCATTTGCCGCTGTGATTGCAGAAGCTGCAACTGACTGGTACAACTTAGCCGGAATATAATTTCCGTCAGTAAGCAGAGACTTACGAGCCTTGCTTGCAGCCTCGAGCTTCAAGCTGTAACGAAGCTTATACTCCTTTGTCTTCTCGTATGCTGTCTTGTCAACAACACCTCTGACATTGATCCAAGAAGCTGCTGCGCCAAGCACTGCATTTGACTCCATGATTCGTCCATCATAGTTACCAACAAGGTAAAGGTATGCGTATTCGATACCAAGAACCTTTGTTGTAAGTTCTGGACTGTCCTGACGCTCAAAATCAGCCTTACCTGACATGATATCATTGAAATCGATCTTATCGACTGTTACTGGTGTACCGATGATCATACCGATGATCTTACCCGGCTTTGACTGACGGAAGTTAAGAGCATGCTCTCTCTCGAAGTACTGAAGAGAAGGACATCTCACACCATCTTTCTTAGCCAAATAATCCTGATACTGCTGCTTAACCTCTGCTGGAGCGTCCGGAACAAGAATCTTGTTACCATTTGCGTCAAGCTTGAACTGATTCTTAAGACCAAGACGAACTGTCTTGTCTGTCTTTGTAATAAAGCCGTATGCACGACCCCAACGCTGGTTGTAGTTAATCAAAGGCTCATTCGTCTTTGCAATTGTTGCATCCTTAAACTGCTCTGTCATAGCCTTATTCAGCTGTGCCTGAGCGCTCATCTTCTTATCTCCCTCAACTGCCGCTGAAGCTGCTGGAGCTGCTGGTGTTACATCTGTACCGATACCGAGATCCATATTCTCAACATCCAAATCAATCTGTGTTGCCATATCAATATCCTCCTTATTATGTATTTTTTGTAATGGCATTTTCACTTGTGAAATAGTAACCAATTTGTTACCCACAAGCTCTTTCCTGAAAGCAATTCTATTTTTTCTATCCCACAAAACAACGCTCTTACCATCACTTGTATAAACTTTAGAAGCTTTTGCAATCGGGATTTTTTTCAACGTGGCTGCCCACATAACGTTATCACACGAGATCACTCCGTCGAATCGTGACTTCTTCTTATCTGACCAAAAGTTAACCTCGGCTAATGTAGCTCTATTCGTTCCGTGATAATCTTGCAATTCGTATTCAACTGAAATCGCACCGACATTTTTCAATTTGTCAAGCGTAAGCAACATACACCCCTCGCTTTCATTTTATAATTTTTTATAATTTTCAAAGAAGCTCTTTTAGGTTTAAAAAACCAAGGAGCTTCTTGAATAATTAACCAATTTTTTGTAGTAAAGCTGCCGTGTTAAAGCAAACTTGCTTCACTACAGATTCAACATCGACCTCATAATTCGCATTAACGTCTAAAGTAATCTGGTCCTCGTGGTCTGAGTATTCTTCTGATAGAGCGGAAACTGTGCTAAAGTTTGTGTGTCGACTGTTAAATATGACAACATTGTTAGCACTCTCAATCACATTCTTTTCCTGTTCTAAAAAGAATAAATTCTGCTCCTGATAAAGTGAGCCGACTGCTTTTCGGAAATAAATCTTAACTGTAACTTCCTGGTGTAATGACTGAAAAATAGTAGCTGTATTAGTAGCATTCAAGATATGAATAGCTCCCTGTGACAAGTCATCAGTAGTTAAATTTTTCACTGTTGCTGAAAAAACAAATACATCATCATCGCAATCAATATCATAAAGATAATCATTCAAATTATTGATAATCTCTACAGAATCTTCGATAATTTCAGCTCCAGCAGAAACAACATTAGCTGTCTCATCTATCTTAAAAGCTACCGGACGCCACGTTTCAACCTTTGTTAACAGTAACTGTCGAATAAAATTAGCAAGGATATTTCCGTATCCCTTTGGAACATTAAATTTCATCTGAAACCTCCCATTGTACTAAGTTCCGATTTCTTTCCAGCATTATTGCGACAGCAGTATAAGAATCTAATTTATTTTGTAATTCCTCTTTTGCTGTCACGTAATCAAGAATCGGAGCAAGCTTCTTATTTCCTTGTACAAAAAGAAGTGCGGTCTCAAAATCTAGTCCATGCAAGGAAGCTAGCTGCTCTATTTGAGTTCGCACTTCTTTATACTCAATATTACGTTTTCTTTTTTCGTATAAGCCAGAATCGTCTTTTACTTCTACCTTAAAATTATTTCGACTATGTACCAGAAAAGCCATGATGTCCTTATAGAAAAAATCTAGCACTTTCTGACATTCTTGACGATATCTTAATTCTCCCAAAGCTAGATAATCATAAGCTTTCTTGTAGTCGAAGATATCTCGCTTAAGATTCAATAACTCCAGAATATTCATATGTAGCTGACTTTTTACATACTCAGAAAATACAATTACCATTGTACCCTGTATCTGAATATCAAACTGTCGCCCGATTTCTGGAGCTCCCATAGCTAGAATATGATTCATCCTCTCATATCGTATTGGTATCTTCATTATCAGAACTCCTTTAATGTAATAAATGAATCATCATATGCATCCACATCATGTACTACCATTTGACGATCAACTGCAAAAGCGCCATTTTGCAATAAGCGCTGTTTTGCTCTTAAAGCTTCTTTATCTTCATCAGTTAAGTTACGCTTATGTAAGCGTAATGAACGTATAGAAGAAAAATCGTTTACATATGACAAAAACCACTCCATACACTCTTTATCGTATTTGTTCCAAGCTGTAGAAGTAAATGTAAAATCTTCTGGCATCTCAGCTGGGAAGATGATCTTAATACGTTGCTGTATTTCTTCCAAATCCTTATCAGTGAGATCCTTTATATAACGTATACATCTCAGCAACAAATCAGGATTTGCTGTATTCTGATAGATAAAATCCACTTTTTTTGCATCTAACACTTGTAAATACCAATCAAAAATATCTGCGCCCTTAAGACCACTTTCGGACACAAATGGCGGTACTTTATCTGATTTACATCCAGTTAAAACTTTACGAATATTGATAAAATTAAAAGGTATATACACACCTCTCTCAATAGCATAAGGGAAATTAGCAGCTGTGACTAAATTCTCGCCATCATTGATATTTTTGAACACAATGTTATCACGCACATTGTGTATCAAATCTTTATCATTACCGTAAATATACACTGTATTATAACCAGTAGCTTGTTTACAGCACCAGTTAATAACATCGTCACCCTCATAGCCATCAAACTTATAACAAGTGATACCCGCTCTCGGTAAATTCTCATATAACATCTCTGCCTGAGAAATAACAGCGGTATTGGATGCTCTACCAATTTTATATTCCGGCATAAGCTTTTTTCGGAAATTGTTCCTTCCATCGAAAGCAAGCACCACGCTATCTCTATTATTAAAAGCTGATGCAATATGATACATAACCTTATGAATACCGCCCACGAGATATCCATAACTTGCATCGTCCTTATAACGAGAGCTGTTCATACCGTAATGAAGTAAAGCACTTACATCAAATATTTGTAAATTAAACATTCAATTCACCCCCTATTGGCTGTAAAGTTTCCAATAATGCCTCAACATCATTACTAACTTTCTGTAATTCTTCTAAATAATTAGGAGACTTGAAAATCTTATTACTGTCTGTAAAGATAATGTTTTTTAAGGATTCCTGCATCAAAGACAGCGTAACAAGATTTAAACCACCAAGACCTATCGCATCAAAGGTTTGCGTGGTTTTCTCAAAAGACTCTTCAGTAAACTTTGTAGAACAGATCTCATTGATATTATCAACAGTTAAATTAGCGGCATGATAGTACAGTTTTTCTAATTTTTCAGTAAATGTTTCAATATTCCGCTCTTCAAAATAAAGTTCACAGGAATTATTCTCCGGGACAACTTCTTTTCCTGCCATACATCATTTATTGTGACCGAAAAGGGAAGAAATGTTGGTATTTAACCCTGA
>OHUF01000908.1_pt1 | contig 11191 bp, 7 predicted proteins | sample 1579131 | NCBI WGS metagenome assembly OHUF01 (sample SAMEA3879553, study PRJEB24766) | human gut metagenome | biome: human-associated habitat; feature: feces | place: USA | collected 1985/1987 | reverse complement strand
GGATATGCGCTGCGGCGTACAAAGTAGGTGTCGCAAACGACCGCCGCAAGTGCAAGAATGTGCCTTGGCACATTCTTTGTTCCGAAAAATCCAGAAAAAATCGTATTAGTAATCACTGAAAGTTGAGAAAAGAATCCCACATTGTGGGAAAAGGAGGCAGAAAAATGTCAGAAAAACCAAAATATTATATAACAACAGCGATTGCCTATACATCAGGTAAACCGCATATCGGAAACACATACGAGATCGTGCTTGCAGATGCAATCGCACGTTATAAGAGAAGCCAGGGATATGATGTATTCTTCCAGACAGGAACAGATGAGCACGGACAGAAGATCGAGCTCAAAGCCGAGGAGGCTGGAATCACACCAAAGGAATTCGTAGATAATGTATCAACAGAAATCAAAAGAATCTGGGATCTGATGGATACATCTTATGACAAATTCATCCGTACAACAGATGAAGATCATGAGAAACAGGTTAAGAAGATTTTCAAGAAACTTTACGACAAGGGAGATATTTACAAGGGACATTATGAAGGAATGTACTGTACACCGTGTGAGTCTTTCTTCACAGAGTCTCAGCTTGTAGATGGAAAATGTCCGGACTGCGGTCGCCCGGTTCAGCCGGCAAAGGAAGAGGCATATTTCTTCAAAATGAGCAAGTATGCTGACCGCCTGATCGAGCATATCAATACACATCCGGAGTTCATTCAGCCGGTTGCCCGTAAGAACGAGATGATGAACAACTTCCTTCTTCCGGGACTTCAGGATCTGTGTGTATCCAGAACATCCTTCAAGTGGGGAATTCCGGTAGATTTCGATCCAAAGCACGTTGTATATGTATGGCTTGATGCTCTTACAAACTATATCACAGGAATCGGATATGATGCAGACGGAAACAGTACAGAGCAGTTCAACAAGCTGTGGCCGGCAGACCTTCATCTGATCGGAAAAGATATCATCCGTTTCCATACAATTTACTGGCCAATCTTCCTTATGGCACTTGATCTTCCACTTCCGAAACAGGTGTTCGGACATCCGTGGCTGCTTCAGGGAGACGGTAAGATGAGTAAGTCTAAAGGAAATGTTCTCTATGCAGATGAACTCGTTGATTTCTTTGGCGTAGATGCAGTTCGTTACTTTGTACTGCATGAAATGCCATTCGAGAATGACGGTGTTATTTCCTGGGAGCTGATGGTAGAACGTCTGAACTCTGATCTTGCAAATACACTTGGAAACCTTGTAAACAGAACGGTTTCTATGACAAACAAATACTTCGGCGGAACAGTAGAAGATAAGGGTGTTGTAGAAGATGTAGATGCAGAACTGAAAGCAGTTGTAGAGAATGCTTCTAAAGCAGTTGATGCTAAGATGGCAGACCTCCGCGTTGCCGATGCGATTACAGAAATCTTCAATCTGTTCAAACGCTGCAATAAATATATTGATGAGACAACTCCTTGGGTACTCGGAAAAGATGAATCCAAGAAGGATCGCCTTTCTACAGTACTTTGGAATCTGATCCAGAGCATTTCTGAAGGTGCAAGACTTCTTGAATCTTTTATGCCTTCTACAAGTAAGAAGATCCTTGAGCAGCTTGGTAACGGACATGTAACAGAGAAACCGGAGATCCTGTTCCAGCGAATGGATCTCGAAGAGGTTATGAAGAAAGTTGAAGAACTTCATCCGAAGGTAGAAGAAAAGAAAGAGGAAGAAGCTGTTATCGACATTGAGCCGAAAGATGAGATCACATTTGAGCAGTTCGGAGCAATGCAGTTCCAGGTTGGAGAGATCATTGCATGTGAGGCTGTAAAGAAATCCAAAAAGCTTCTCTGCTCTCAGGTAAAAGTTGGAAGCCAGGTAAAACAGATCGTATCCGGAATCAAAGCACATTACACACCGGAAGAAATGGTTGGTAAGAAAGTTATGGTTCTTGTAAACCTGAAACCTGCGAAGCTGGCAGGCGTACTTTCAGAGGGAATGCTGCTTTGTGCAGAAGATGCAGAAGGTAACCTTGCACTGATGACACCGGAAAAAGAAATGCCGGCTGGAGCAGAAATCTGTTAATTAAAATATTTGAAAATTCAGACAATTACAACCAAAGCAGATAATAAATAAAAAATACAAAAAAATCAAATGATTATATTGACAAATTAGACGCCGAATGTTATTATATAACCATCAAAGAGAGAAAGAAATCTCCCAAAGATATTTAACTAAGAAGGCAAAAGTAACAGATGCCTGATTAGATTAAAAATACAAGTTCAACAGGAGGTCAGTCCCATGGACAGTATAGTTTCAGATTTTTATCAATATGTCAGTGGTATGATGAGTGAAGGTTCCTGTGAAGAAAGAGACCTTTGCCAAGCGTAAAAGTCCAGTAGAGAGAAAAGAAGATCAAAGATCGGAGAGTACGGAAACTGGAAGCAAAGAGAAAAAGATGAATCACTCATAGATGTATTGAATAAAAATACCGCATATAACATAGAATGAAAAATGTGTAAAGAAACATTGAAAGGACATGTTATAATCTCAGATTTGTTATAAAAGCAGGAATGACTTGACAGAAGATTTAATACATAAAGTATTGAATGGATATGAAAATCATTCAGGTGATAAAATAACAGACGACAAAGGTCTCACAGGAACGTAGAATCGCGAATAATCTCCGATACAAAATATAAAATTATAATAATATTACAATTAAATAACACTAAAAATGCACTTTCAAAAGGAATTGAAGGTGCATTTTTTTGACATTACAGACCTCATATGGTAGAATAATGAAAGAGTATCGGCTAGTGCCTAATGGACACATTCAGACCAAAACTAATATTTCAATGACAATGAGGTGAGTACAGTGGATAAGTATGAATATAAGTTAAAGACAGAAGAGATGCTGGAACTTATGGAAGATGGAGAATACAGAAAAGCAGCGGCAGCAGCAGATCTGATTGACTGGAAGCGTGTCCGTAACGCAGGGATGCTGATGAATGTCAGTGATATTTATGAAAAAACAAAAGAGTATCAGAAGAGCTATGATGTGATGAATCTTGCATATCGCCGTTCTGAAGGAAGCCGCAAGGTGATCTATAAGTTATGTTCTCTTGCAATTAAGACAAAGAATATAGATGAAGCAATCGACTATTATGACGAATTTATCCAGATTGCACCGAAAGATCCGAACAGGCATATCCTTAGATATCAGATCTTAAGAGCGCAGAGAGCGCCGATCGAACAGCAGATTGAGGCTCTGGAGGAATTTAAGAAGGCAGAATATATTGAAGAGTGGGCTTATGAACTGGCGAAGCTTTATCGCGAAGCAGGTATGATGACAGAATGTCTGGAAGAGTGTGATGATCTGATCCTCTGGTTCAGCGAGGGTAAGTATGTTTATAAGGCAATGGAACTGAAGATGCAGTATAAGCCATTGTCACCATCGCAGCAGCAGAAATATGATCACAGATATGAGAAGCTTTCTTCAGAGACAGAAGAAATACCGGATCTGGCTTCCTATTTAGGAGAAGACGAGGAAAAAGATTCTGCGTCAGAAGGAGCCGAAGCACTTGGAGATACAAGATCAATCGGGCTGACAGAGCAGCCGGTGATGGAGAACGACAGTACTTCCGATGTGATTGACACGAATGCGGTTACTTTGGAAGCGGCAGAAGAGCCGGATGCCGAAGTAGAAAATCAGGAAGAAGCAGGAGTAGAAACAGCAGAAGTTATAGAAGTTTCCGAGGATGAGTCAGAAGTTCAGCCGGCAACGGTAGAGACAAGTGGAGATAAGAGAACACTTAGCAAAGATACTGCTTCCATACCGATTGTCAGTAAGAATCCGGTAAAACCAGTCAAGAAGAAACTTGGAGATACGATGCGGTTAGATGAAGCTCTGCAGCAATTACTCAATCCGAAACCGGAAGTTCAGGCAGAACCGGGAGAAGAAGTCGAACCGGATATGACAGATCTGGAAGAGGATATTGCAGCAATTGAGGATGTAGAAGATCTTGAGATCGTGAATCAACTGACAGAAGAGAAGAAAGCTGAGGAAGCCAATAAAGAACGAGTAGTTCCATCAGGGATGAAAGAACTGATACCGGAACCGGAGACAGAAGAAGAACTTATAGAACAGGCAGTGGAGGAGACTTCAGAAGATGTCCCAGAAGATGCAGTTGCTATAGAAGCAGGAGAAGCAGAACCGGAAGAAGTTCTTGAAGTAGAAGAGGCAGAACCGGAAGAGGAAGAAATCCTTGAAGTAGAAGAAGCAGAACCGGAAGAGGAAGAAATCCTTGAAGCAGAAGAAGCAGAACCGGAAGAGGAAGAAATCCTTGAAGCAGGGGAAGCAGAACCGGAAGAGGAAGAAATTCTTGAAATAGATGCAGCTGAGTCAGAAGATCTGACAGATGAATCAGAAGATTTGTCTGAGGTGGAGGAACTGATCTCAGAAACTGAAGTTGTCAATGATGAAGATGATTCAGAAGGAGCAGCAGTAAGAAAGACTATGGACAATAAAAATAATGAAGAACCAATTTTATCACCAGAGATACAGAAAATGATTGATGAGATTGAAGGTGTTATTCCGGAAGAGGAAGAAGTAGATGCAACAGTAAGTTCAGAAGAAGTTCTTGAGGTAGAAGAAGAACCACATGAAAATATGGGAGAGCTTGCGGATGATCTCAGACTCGGTGAGGACGAGTACGAAGATTATGATGCGTATGACTGGGATGATGCAGAAGAGTTTGACGAAGACGATATTTTAGCTGATTATGAAGAGTCAGATGACGATTTGTTGGATGATTATGAAGAGTCTGATGACGATCTGCCGGATGATTATGAAGACGCTGATGATGATCTGTTCGGTGAGGAAGAAGGATATGATGATCTGGATGCCTATGGTTATGAAGAAGATGATGAGGATGATGAAGTAATTAATCCAAGAGATCTTTTCACAGCAGAAGATAAGATTTCAGATGATGATCTTCTTGGTCTGAATTCTTATGAAGAAGTGCCAAATTTTGAAGATGAATTCAGCGTGAATCCAGCGCATAGTGAGGAACCGGATGACAGAGAGATTCCGGATGAAGATGACGGAATTGATATCATGTCTGCGACGACACCATTGAGCCGTAAAGAGACTGCAAAATTGATCGCAACAGGTAAGACATCACCATTGCCATTAGATGAGATTGCAGATGCAATGTCTGATACAGGATTTATTGTACATGGTCGTTATGATCTTGAAACACAGAGTGGAATCGGTACAAGAGCAGGACTTACAGATGAACAGAAGAAACTCTTCTCTTATTTCGTACCTGTACGTGGTATGAGTGAGCAGCTGGTAGATGTACTTGAGCAGGATAAGAACTGTACAAACCGCAAAGGAACTTCCAGAACAGGAAACCTTCTGATCATTGGAAATAAAGGAAATGGAAAGACAGTCCTCGCTGTTGATGTTGTAAAGGCAATTCAGAAGCAGCGTGATATCCGTCAGGGTAAGGTTGCAATTGTGACAGGTGAGTCACTGAATAAGAAGAGAATCGGAGACATTTTCCGTAAATTGTACGGCGGTGCACTGATCATTGAAAAAGCCGGACAGATGAACGAAAAAACACTCGCCAAGCTGAACAAAGCAATGGAGCAGGATACAGGAGAACTTTTGGTAGTTCTTGAAGAGCAGAGAAAACCACTGGACAGACTTCTTTCTTCCAACAGAGAATTCAGAAGAAAATTTACTTCCAGACTTGAAGTGCCGATCTTTATTAATGATGAGCTTGTAACATTTGGACAGACTTATGCTCAGGAGAATGGTTACAGAATCGATGAGATGGGAATTCTTGCACTGTACAGTAAGATTGATTCTTTACAGAGAGAAGATCATGCAGTAACAGTAGCAGAAGTGAAAGAAGTGATGGATGATGCGATCGCTCATTCACAGAAAGCTTCCGCAAAGAAGCTTGTGAAGAGAGTATTTGGAAAGAATACAGATTCTTCCGACAGAATTCTGCTTTCAGAGAAAGATTTCAACATTTAATGACATATATTTGTTAAGAATTAATAGACAGTCAGTAAAACGACTGTCTATTTTTGTGCAATAATACATTTTCTCTTTCTTTTTTATACAGTATCAAGTATAATAAAACTATAGTGTTCAAGGGGAGAATGAAACTTTATTACTAATTGAAAGATTCGGTAATGTGCCTTGATCTATAAGAAATTGTATGGTTTTTAAATCATTACAATCAGGAATATATTTGAGCAGTGAGGTGGCTTTATGGTTAAGAAAAACAGCACGAAGACGAAAGTGCAGCCTTATGAGATCGGAGAACTTGACCATTATCTTTTTGGGCAGGGAAATCATTATGAGATTTATAAAAAGATGGGTGCCCATGAGGTGACAAAGAACGGAAAAAGAGGAGTATATTTTGCGGTATGGGCTCCTCATGCAGTAAACGTTTCTGTAATCGGAGAGTTTAATGACTGGGATGAGACGAAAGATAAGATGAAGAGAGGAGAGCCTCTCGGAATATACACATGCTTCGTTCCGGAGGCGAAGAAAGGGGATTTGTATAAGTTCTGTATAGAGACACAGGCGGGCGAAAAGATCTATAAAGCAGATCCATTTGCTAATTATGCAGAGCTTCGACCGGGAACAGCATCCAGAATTACAGACATTTCTAATCTGAACTGGTCAGACAGTAAGTGGATGACAGCTCGTGAGAAGTGGGATAACAAAGAAGAACCAGTGTCTATTTACGAAGTGCATATGGGTTCCTGGATGAGACATCCTGGAAGAGAAGATGAAGGATTCTATACATATCGTGAGTTTGCAGAAGCAATTACAAAGTATGTAAAAGAGATGGGATATACTCATGTCGAGTTGATGGGAATCGCAGAGCATCCGTTTGACGGTTCCTGGGGATATCAGGTGACCGGATATTATGCACCAACTGCACGCTATGGAACACCGGAAGATTTTGCATACATGGTGAATTATCTTCATAAGAATAATATCGGTGTTATTCTTGACTGGGTACCAGCGCATTTCCCGAAAGATGCACATGGTCTGGCAGATTTTGACGGAACACCGACATTCGAATATCCAGATCCGAGAAAAGGTGAGCATCCTGATTGGGGAACGAAGGTTTTCAATTATGAAAAACCGGAAGTTTCTAACTTCCTTCTGGCGAATGCATTGTTCTGGGTTGAACATTATCATGTAGACGGACTTCGTGTAGATGCAGTGGCATCTATGCTGTATCTGGACTACGGAAGAGAAGATGGACAGTGGATTCCGAATAAATTTGGCGGAAATGAGAATCTTGAGGCGATTGCATTCTTTAAACATCTGAACTCTGTAGTTTGCGGAAGAAATAAAGGCGTTATGATGATCGCAGAAGAGTCTACAGCATGGCCGAAGGTGACAGGATCTCCTGAGGATGACGGACTTGGATTTACTTTGAAGTGGAATATGGGATGGATGCATGACTTTACAGAATACATGAAACTGGATCCTTATTTCAGAAAAAATGCACATCATATGATGACATTTTCTATGGAATATGCATATTCAGAGAACTATATTCTTGTACTTTCTCATGATGAGGTTGTTCATCTGAAATGCTCCATGTTGAATAAGATGCCGGGAGAAGGATGGGATAAGTTCCGCAACTTGAAGGTGGCATATGCATTTATGATGGGACATCCTGGAAAGAAGCTTCTCTTTATGGGACAGGAGTTCGCACAGCTTCGTGAGTGGAGTGAAGAGAGAGAACTGGATTGGTTCCTTCTTGCAGAAGAACCACATCAGCAGATTCAGAACTGGTATAAAGATTTGCTTCATCTTTATAAGAAGAATAAGGCATTGTATGAGTTGGATAATGATCCGAAGGGATTTGACTGGATCAATAAGGATGATATCTTCCGGAGTATTTTCAGTTTCACAAGACATTCAAAGGATGGGAAGAAGAATCTACTTTTTGTATGCAACTTTACACCGGTAGACAGACCGGATTACCGTGTTGGTGTTCCGAGAAGAAAGCAGTTTAAGCTTGTTCTTAACAGTGATGAGACAAAATACGGCGGATCAGGAGAAGAACGCCCATTGGTTTACAAGCCAGAGAAACAGGAATGTGATGGTCAGAAATATTCCTTTGCATATCCTCTTCCAGGATATGGTGTGGCAGTATTTGAGTATTAAGTTGTATAGTATAGTGTTTTCCACGAATAGATGGAACAGGAATTAGACATACATTAATTTTCCCCTGCATAGATTGTAAAAAACAAACTATGCAGGGGCTTTTCTATGAGAGAATATATTGAGGAGCGTGCAGTAGAAATTGCAAATTATATTATAGAAAATAATGCGACAGTGAGACAGACAGCAAAACAGTTTCGGATTAGTAAGAGTACGGTGCATAAGGATGTTACAGAACGTCTGCTTCAGATCAATCCATCATTGGCTCATGAAACGCGTAAGGTTTTAGACACCAACAAATCAGAACGTCACATCCGGGGAGGGCTCGCTACCAGAGAAAAATATTTACACTTGCATGCTTCCAATTATTGAAGTTAATGTTACAATAAAAGAGGATATTCAATCAGAAACACGGACATTGAGAGGAGACTGTTCAAATGCGGGTGGCAATCGTCGAAAGGGATGAAAAAGTATTAGAAGAACTGAAAAAAGGTTTAAAACGCGTAGATCCGAATTACGAGTTGGCGGGGATTGCAGGGAATGGACAGTCTGCATATGAGATGATAACAGTTATGCAGCCAAATCTTGTTATCATGGACATTGGGCTTCCGCGGATGAATGGGTTAAATCTTTTGAGAAAATTACGCACGGAAGGACGTGAGTTCCGTGTGATTATTATAACAAAGGATGAAGATTTTCAACAGGCAAAGCAGGCAATCGATCTGGGTGTGGACGGATATTTAGTACAGCCGTTCCGGCCGATGGAGCTTAAGAAGGCATTAAGCCGTATTCATGAAAAAATCAGGAATGAATATTGGATGCAGGCTTCTTTTACTGTTGAAAATATTCTGTTAAGCTGTAGATATGGAGAAATTATATCGAATCAGAAGTTAAATGAAATGACTATCCGGAAATATGGTTTTACAGTGGATGATCCGGGATATTTATTTACGGTTTCAATGGCAGACGAATACGAGGAGCAGAAGGAAAATATACGTGGATTTCTCGAAGAAATCTGTAGACGTGAGTGTGGATTTTCGGCATCTGTTATATGTTCGGATCGATGGAAACAGGTGTATCTGATCATTTACCGGGTACGTGAAGCAAGGAATTGGAAAGAATATTTTAAAAAAAATGTGGTTACTGGGTTATGTAGGAATTTTCCGGGGACAATTATTTGTGTATGGATAGAGACAAAACAGCTGACAAAGCTGGTAGATGCAATGATTCAGGCAGGAAGTCTCATGGAATGGAATCTTCTTCAGCCGCGAGGAGTTTTAATCTGTCAGCAGACAGTTGAGAAATTTGAAGCTGTTCCGGTGCGTTATCCGGTAGAATTAGAACAACGAATGCGAGAAATGATTTTCGATGAAAACAAGAAAGGAATTGCCAGACAATTTCAACTTGTTTGTGAGGAAATGAAAAGAGAAAAATATTTTCCAAAAGAAATAAAATACAGTATCATTCGTTTTTGCATGGCAGCTGGATTGAATTATAGAAATTATGGCGGGGAGATTGACGAAACAAAAATCCTGAGTCTTATGCAGCAGATTACCTATGCCATCAGCTGGAAACAGATAGAGAAAGCGATTCAAGGCTTGGAACGGATGATATCATATGAGCATAAATTTGAGCAGTACAGTACGCTTATCCAAAAAGCAATGGAAATTATAAGAAAAGAATATGACAGTGGTATTACATTGGAAGAAGCAGCGAGCCAACTTTATGTATCGGAAGAATACCTGAGTTCTCAGTTTAAGAAGGAGACAGGATATAATTTTACAGAAACTGTGAGGAAATACAGGATAGAAAAAATAAAGGAGCTTCTCAGGACAACAAAATATAAGATGAATCAGATTGCGGGGCTTGTCGGTTACTCTGATCCCAAATATATGAGTAAGGTGTTTAAAGAGGAGGAAGGAATTTTACCGACGGAATACAGACGTAACTCCAATGGGATTTCATAATTAGGAGTAATTTCATATTGCTTATAGAAAAAAGTAGAGAATAAGAGGCATATTTAATTAAAAAAATACACTTTTATAAAAAATTTCGCCCTTTTAAATATAAAAAATGTGCTATGATATATGTGAAAAGTGAAAAGGATTTCATAGCCGTTAAGGCAGAAAGAGGTGAAAAGAATGAGCACAATGAACATTACTTTCAAACACCCGGATGAGATCATTGATTTCTTGAAAACAGTATGTAAATTTGACTTTAACATGGACATGAGAAGAGGACGGGCAGTAGTAGATGCGAAGTCATTACTTGGAATCATGAATCTGGGATTGAATAACGTGATTGAACTGCAGATGTATGCAGACGATTGCACAGAACTTGAAAGACAGCTAGAAAGATTTGCAGCATAAAATGGAACATAAAAATGGGATGTCGGGCATTTGTTCGGCATCTTTTTTGATATATTATACCCATAACAGTGGATACATAGAAAATGCGCACTGCGGTGTACGATGTAGGTGTCGCAAGCGACCACCGCAGGCGTAAGAGGGTGCTGAGGCACATTCTTTGTTCTGGATAGATCAGAAGGGGAATAATTACCGTGTATAGTAATAGAAATTATGGATAAGATTTTATTTTACATAAACAAATACTTGTAAATCAATGATTCCTCTACTATAATGAAGAACAGAAAAAGATATATAGATAAAGCAACTAGTTTTGATTGGATTTTACAGGAGGAAAGATTTGAAGAAAGAATTAGTGATTGTCCTTGACTTTGGTGGACAGTATAACCAGCTGGTCGCAAGACGTGTCAGGGAGTGTAATGTATATTGCGAGATTTATTCTTATAAGACAGATATTGAAAAGATCAAAGCAATGAATCCGAAAGGAATCATTCTCACAGGCGGACCGAACAGCTGTTATGAGCCGGATTCACCGACTTATTCAGAAGAACTGTTCAAGCTTGGTATTCCGGTTCTCGGACTGTGTTATGGTGCACAGCTGATGTCACACGTGCTTGGCGGAAAAGTAGAGC
>OHUF01000902.1_pt1 | contig 11337 bp, 10 predicted proteins | sample 1579131 | NCBI WGS metagenome assembly OHUF01 (sample SAMEA3879553, study PRJEB24766) | human gut metagenome | biome: human-associated habitat; feature: feces | place: USA | collected 1985/1987 | reverse complement strand
GGAAGGAAAAGAAGCTCCGGAAGGCCTTGACAGTGATATTGCAGTTATTAAACAGCCACTTGATAATATCTATCTTGATATTATGCCACAGTCTTTTACATCTATAGTCGGGCCTTCCGGCTGTGGCAAATCGACCTTGCTTTCCATCATATGCGGGCTTCTTTCGCCACAGAAGGGTGAGGTTGTTTTTAATGAGGATATTCTACACGATAATGCTGTATCTCCAAGAATTGGATTTATGCCACAGAAAGATACTTTATTTGAATGGCGCACTATTTATAAAAATGTGACACTCGGTCTTGAAATTAATCATCTTAAAGATAAGGAACATTTAGAAAATGTTGACAATATGCTAAAAGAGTATGGCCTATACCAGTTTTGCAATGTCCATCCTTCTGAATTATCCGGAGGCATGCGTCAGCGTGCGGCATTAATAAGAACCCTTGCACTTAACCCGGATATTCTTCTGCTTGATGAACCATTTTCCGCTCTTGATTACCAGACGAGGCTTGAAGTGTCTGATGATATCGGCAAAATCATTAAAGAGCAGAAAAAAACAGCCATTCTTGTTACTCACGATATATCGGAGGCTATCTCTATGGGCGATTGTGTCGTTATTCTTTCACACAGGCCTGCACATATTAAAAAAGTTGTTAATATCAACCTTTCCATTCCTGACCGGACACCATTTACTTCAAGACAGGCTCCTGAATTTGCAGGATATTTTAATGAAATATGGGAGGATATACAATGAATAAATCTATCAAAGCAATCAATAAAAAAGACATCTCTAACTCCCGTACACAATATCTTAACCACATAAGATTATATAAAATCTCCATAACTGTATTAAGATTTTTGATTTTAATGGCATTTATTGCCGCCTGGGAAATATCAACCCGTACTGGTATTCTTAATCCATTTATATTCAGCTCACCATCAAGAATATGCACAACTTTTATTGCTATGGCTAAAGATAACAGCATATTCATTCATATATGGACGACACTTTTTGAAACATTTTTATCTTTCTTCCTTATTATAATTGTCGGAATGGGAGCAGCAATTCTTCTCTGGCTGTGGAAAGGCTTATCAGACTGCCTTGAGCCTTTCCTTATTGTGCTTAACAGCCTGCCCAAATCAGCACTTGCCCCTATGATAATCGTCTGGCTTGGCAATAATATGAAAGCTATTATCATAACTGCTATATCTGTAGCTATATTTGGTATGATAATTAACATATATACCGGATTTTTAGAAATTGACAAGGAGAAAATCATTCTTATTAAGACACTCGGCGGTACTAAGAAAGATATTCTTAAGAAACTCATACTTCCCGGTTCTAAGCAGATAATAATAAGCAATATGAAGGTCAACATCGGTCTTTGCCTTGTGGGGGTAATAATCGGCGAATTCTTAGCCGCTGATAAGGGACTTGGCTACCTTATTATATATGGTTCGCAGGTATTCAAGATGACTTATGTATCTATGAGCATTGTTATACTCTGCATTATCTCAACTGTTCTATTCAAACTTGTTGATGTCATAGAGAAAATGTTTCGTGATTGACATTTTTATCTTTTCATAGTATACTGCAAATATACAAATTATGCTTTATATCGCATACAGTTTATTGTATACTCATATAGCTTATAATTAATGGCATTACTATAGATTATCACGCGCCCCGCTGGCGCAGAAATGAGGATTTAATGATTTCACTCCGCATTAAGGACACTAAAGTATTTATGTCCCAGCTGCTTATCAAGGATACCTTCGATAGAATGCTTCTGTCAGAAGCCACAATAAAGACTGCGTGTTCATACACTATTAATGGACAGATTAACAAGGAATATTATTCTGATGAAGAATGGGATAATCTTAATAATAACGAAAAGTCTTATTCAGAATGGAGTAATATTAAGCCATTCTGTTTTAGTCTTATTAAGGGTAATAAAGTTCCTGCTGCTATGAAGCTTGTTATGCTTGCCTCTTATGAACTTGTCACAGATATTATCGCAAAGAATAACATCGCTGTTATGCCTGAGAATGTTAATGGTCTCTTTATTAATATGAAGTATCAGGAAGGTCATGTAGATATTATTACAGGAACTTCTCTTAATGTATTTACATTAGATAAGCAGCTTGATACAGCCTTCGACCAGTATATCAAGACATTTCTTGCTAATGCCGGTCTTGATTTTGAAGAATTATAGTGAGTTTATTAATATTTAATATTTATCTAAAGCCTTGATTTTACTGTATTATCTCTATCTTTGTTAGCACTCATTAGATTTGAGTGCTAATTTTTGCTTGACTTCCACTTTTAACAATATTAAACTTAAACTTAATTAGGGATATAAAGATACATATATTTATTCTTTACATCTAATGAATATTAAAAGATAGGAGATAATAATTATGTCTAATACACACGGAAGTTTATCTATTAACAGTGACAATATTTTTCCAATAATTAAAAAATGGATGTACTCTGACCATGATATTTTCTACAGAGAGCTTATATCTAACGGCTGTGATGCCATAACCAAGCTTAAGAAGCTTGATATGATTGGTGAATACGAAGCACCTGATGATATTGAATATAAGATTGATGTTAAAGTAAGTGCTAATAATAAGACTATCAAGATTATTGATAATGGTATTGGTATGACTGATGGTGAAGTTGAAGAATATATTAACCAGATTGCTTTCTCTGGTGCAGAAGCATTTCTTGAAAAATATAAGGACAAGGCTAATGATGACCAGATTATCGGTCACTTCGGACTTGGTTTCTACTCAGCATTTATGGTAGCTGATAAGGTTACTATTGATACTCTTTCTTTTAAGGAAGGTGCTAAGGCTGTTCACTGGGAATGTGACGGCGGTACAGAGTATGATATGTCTGATGGAACAGCTGCAACTCCTGGTACTACTATCACTCTTTACTTAAATGAAGACAGCTACGAATTCGCCAATGAATACAAGGCTCGTGAAGTAGTTGAAAAGTACTGCTCATTTATGCCAGTACCAATCTTCCTTACTAATGAAGATGCCGGCGAACAGACAGAAGAGATTCCAGAGGAAGAAGTAACAGATAAGGATACTGTTCTTGATACATTTATCAAGGAAGCTGTTACAGAAGAAGTTGAAAAAGAGGACGGCACTAAAGAGACAGTCGAAAAAGTTCCAGCAAAGAAGATGGCTAAGATTGTTAAAAGACCTGTTGCTATCAATGATATCCACCCTCTCTGGACTAAACACCCTAACGAATGTACTGAGGATGAATATAAGGAATTCTACCGCAAGGTATTTAACGATTATAAAGAGCCTTTATTCTGGATTCACCTTAATATGGACTATCCTTTTAACTTAAAGGGTATACTTTACTTCCCTAAGATTAATACAGAATACGAGTCAATTGAAGGAACAATTAAGCTTTACAATAATCAGGTATTCGTTGCAGATAACATCAAGGAAGTTATTCCTGAATTCCTTCTTCTCTTAAAGGGTGTTATTGATTGTCCAGATCTTCCTCTTAACGTATCACGTTCTGCACTCCAGAATGATGGCTTTGTTAAGAAGATTTCTGATTACATTACTAAAAAGGTTGCTGACAAGCTTTCTGGTATGTGCAAGACTAACCGTGAGAACTATGAGAAATATTGGGATGACATCAACCCATTCATCAAATTTGGCTGCTTAAAAGATGAAAAGTTCGCTGAGAAGATGAATGATTACATTATATTCAAGAACCTTGAAGGCAAGTATTTAACACTTAAGGATTACCTTGAAGCTAACAAGGAAAAGCACGAGAATACAGTCTTCTATGTAACTGATGAGAAGGAACAGAGCCAGTATATCAATATGTTTAAGAAAGAGAATATGGATGCTATCATTCTTACTCACAATATTGACCAGCCATTCATCACTCATCTTGAAGGCAAGAACGAGGGTCTTAAATTTGCAAGAATTGATACTGACCTTTCTGATATATTCAAGGAAGAAACAAGCGAAGATGAATTAAAGGATGCAACTGAAAGCCTTACAGCTACATTTAAGAAAGCACTTAACAATGATAATCTTAATATCAAGGTTGAAAAGTTAAAGGATGCTTCTGTATCTTCTATGATTACTCTTTCCGAGCAGGATAGACGTATGCAGGATATGATGAAGATGTACGGTATGTCAGGAATGGATCCGGCTATGTTTGGTTCTACAGGACAGACTTTAATTCTTAATGCTAACAACAGTCTTGTTCAGTATGTTCTTAACAATAAAGATGGTGAGAATACTGATATTATCTGTAAACAGCTTTACGACCTTGCACTTATAAGCCACGCTCCACTTACAGGAAACCAGATGACTGAATTCATTGCAAGAAGTAATAAGATTATGGAATTACTTGCAAAATAATACAATTTAACATATGATAGGATATACGGGGTGAATTCATTCGCCCCGTATATCAATTAGATTGGGGACTAACGTATGACTACTAATAACAACAATACACCTGATGAAGATGATTTAGATTATATCGATTTTGATGATGATTATGATGATATTGAAGATGACGATGATGACAATGATGATTATTCTTACAGCCGTTCTGATAATATCAGCAGACATACAGATAATAATAAGAAGCAGGAGTATTCTGTTGTTAAATTTATAGTATCAGAAGCCTTCAGTTTCATTAAAATTGTAATATTTGCAGCTATCATTGCCCTGCTCTGCACCAATTTCATAATCATTAATGCCGAAGTTCCATCTGGCTCTATGAGAGATACAATATGGGAAGGCGACCGCCTTTTCGGTTTCAGGCTTGCTTACAAGTTCAGCGAACCAAAGCGCGGTGACGTTATAATCTTTAAATATCCTGATAATGAGTCAGAGAATTATGTTAAGCGTGTTATTGGTCTTCCTAATGAAATAGTCCAGATTAAGGAAGGGCATGTATACATCAATGGTGATGAGCTTGATGAGCCATATATCAAAGAATATATATATGATGACGGCGAAACGCACACTTATATTGTTCCTGACGGCTGTTATTTTATGCTTGGTGATAATCGTAATAACTCCAAAGACTCAAGATACTGGACTAACACATATGTTAAGAAAGAAAAGATAATTGCCAAGGTGCTTATCCGTTATTACAGCGGTGAAAAGGGACGCATTTCCTTTAGCAGAATCAGTTAAAATTTCATACAATTTATAATGTAACGTATAATAAATCACCTCCTGTTAATACTACTACTGTGTATTGCAAATGTTCTATTTATTAAAGCATTTACCAGACACTTAAGTTAAAGATTAACAGGAGGTAATTTATTATGACTAATTTAAGCTGTAACGCTTGTAGCTGTGTACACAATGATGATAACTGCTGCTGCCTTAATGGTATTGATGTAAAGGGAAGTAATGCCTGTGAGTGCAGTGAAACTTGCTGTGGAAGCTATTCTTACAAAGATGGCTCTGCTAAGAATAATACTGCTTCACCTAAGCTTAATCTTCAGATAAAGTGTGCCGCACATAACTGCGTGTATAACAATAACGAAGCTTGTCAGGCTGACCACGTTGATATATCAGGCATAACAGCCGTAAATGCTGACGATACTGTCTGTTCAACCTTTAAATCCAAATAATAAATTAACATAAACAAAAAAGAGGTTGCCAAATTATTCATTTTATTATAAAATTATAATAGTTATGATAATTAGGAGGTATACCAAAGAATGGTAAGCGCAGGAGATTTTAAGAATGGTTTAACAATTCAGATGGATAATAACATTTGGCAGATTATTGAATTCCAGCATGTAAAGCCTGGTAAGGGTGCTGCTTTCGTTAGAACAAAGTTAAAGAATATCGTGAGTGGTGGTGTTGTTGAAAAGTCTTTCAGACCTACAGAAAAGTTTGACCTCGCTCATATTGAGAAGAGAGAATATCAGTATCTTTACTCAGATGGTGATCTTTACAACTTTATGGATACAGAGACATTTGAACAGATTGCATTATCTGCTGAGAATGTTGGTGATTCACTTAAGTTCGTTAAAGAGAACGAAATGGTTAAGCTCTGTTCACACAACGGTAACGTATTCTCTATTGAGCCACCTATCACTGTTGAACTTCAGATTACAGAATCTGAACCAGGTGTTAAGGGTGATACAGCTACAGGTGCTACAAAGCCAGCTATCCTTGAAACAGGTGCTAAGATTTTAGTTCCATTATTTGTTAACCAGGGTGATACAATTAAGATTGATACAAGAACAGGTGAATATATTTCACGTGTTTAGTTAATCAGATTAAAGGTTAAGATTTATAAGATATTTATTATATTTTAACATAATAAGTTCTTAAAAAGAGCCTGTACACTTTCATCGGTGTACAGGCTTTTTTATAATGATTATCCTCTATTAATTACTCTTCGTCATATCTGTTAATGCTTCCATCGCATACAGATAACCTCTAAGTCCAAGTCCTACAACCTGTCCCTGACATACTGGAACTGTAACAGATGTATGTCTGAATTCTTCTCTTGTATGAACATTGGATATATGTACTTCTATCTTCGGTATTGCAGCTATCGAAGCAAGTGCATCTCTTACTGCATAGCTGTAATGTGTAAATGCCCCCGGATTAATTACAATACCATCAACATCATTGTAATAAGCTTCCTGAAGCTTATCTATAATTGCACCCTCATGGTTGCTCTGGAATACCTCAACTTTAACATTAAGTTCCTCTGCTTTCTTGTTAATCATATCAACAAGCGTGTCATAATTATCATTACCATATATTCCTTTTTCTCTTATTCCAAGGAAATTAATATTAGGTCCGTTAATAACAAGTATCTTCATTGCTAATCCTCCATATTCTTAATGATTGCTGTATACATCTGTTCAAATGACATCTTCTGCGTATCAACTATCATATCAGCCGCATCCAGATATATATCTTCTCTCTGCTCCATAAGGTTATGTATCTTCTCGTGAAGCCCACCGCCCTGTAATAATGGACGTTTGGTGTCCTTGCTCAACCTTTTGCAAAGTTCCTCCTCAGAAGCTTTAAGATATACTACTGTTCCAAGCTTTCTTAAAAGCTCCCTATTGACCTCTCTTAACACAAGTCCGCCACCAACAGATATGACGCAGTTATCAAGAGTATCTGATAACTCTTTTACCGTCTCTGTCTCCATATCCCTGAAAGCTTCCTCTCCCTTCGTTGCAAAGATTTCGCTTATTGTTGTATTCTGCTTTTTCTCGATATACTCATCTGTATCATAGAACTTTCTATTATGTCGTCTTGAAACCCAGCGGCCAAATGTCGTCTTTCCACTTCCCATAAATCCAATAAGTACAATATTATTCAATTCCAAGTTCCTCTTTCATCTTATTATACACTTTATCCGCCTGTTCTTTTGTGACACTTACATCATTCCATAACTCATACGCCGCAACTCCTTGGTATAAAAGCATTTTTAAACCGTTGCAGGCTGGCTTTCCGGCATTTTTACACATTTTCATAAAACGTGTTTCACTAGGATTATATATAATATCAACTCCGACTTTTACCTTCTTATAAAATGCTTCATCATCAATTACAACATCATCCACATTAGGATAAAGTCCAACGCTTGTGGTCTGTATCACAACGTAATCATCAGCTTCCAGCTTATCATACTCACTTATAAGCATAGGCTTTATACATTCTTTACCGAAATAGTCATTAACTGCTTTGGCTATATCATAAGCCTTTTCCTTAGTCCTGTTAAGCATATATATTTCTTTAGCACCGCTCTTTGCACATAAAAATGCTATTGCTCTTGCCGCTCCGCCTGCACCAAGAATTACACAACGGCTGCCTACAAGCACAACTCCCTCGTCTATAAGTTCTCTTTCAAGTCCCAATATATCTGTATTATAGCCTTTATAGCCCTTATCTGTTCTTACAAGCGTATTAACAGCTCCTATAGCTTTAGCAAGCGGATCAATATCCACAAGTGACTCCATAACAGCCTGCTTGTGTGGAACTGTTACATTAAGTCCTAATATGTTAAGTGCATAAGCTCCATTTACTGCTGTGACAACATCCCCCTTTTCAACCTTGAAGGTTGTATACACCATATTCATATCCATAAGCCGTGCAAGGCTGTTATGTATCACCGGGGAAATTGAATGTCCCACCGGATTACCTATAAGACCACACACTCTTGTTGTACCATTAATATCTATCATTAAAATCTTACTTCCTTTCTTATGAGCTTATATCTAAAGTACAGATAAATTCATATATTATGAAATCACAATAAATATATATCTTGAAATTATATTAAACCTATATGTATTAGAAACCTGCTTTTCCACCTTCTTTTTTAATATGCTTCTTATAAAAATGCAGAACTATCCATTCAAGCTTTCTTTTTAAAATTATCTGTATCTCCTCGTGCTTGTCTATCGGCTTTACAAGAACAGACTTAATTCCTGCCCTGTTAGCACCCCACACATCTGTGAACAACTGATCCCCCACAAAATATGTGTCAGACTTATCAGTATTCATATACTCCATAGCTTTAACATAATTCTTAGGAGATGGCTTTCCTGCCTTGCTTACATATAATGAACCAACCTCATCTGCAAGCGGCTTAACCCTGTATTCTTTATTATTGGATATTATGCAGGTATTATATCCCATAGCCTTTAAATCACCAAACAGCTTCTTTGCACGCTCAATTGCGATAGTCTCTACCACGTCTACATACTGACATCCACCATAATAACGTTTGCCCGGATAGCCTTCTGCGTATTTATTTGTAAGCGGACTTCCCATCGCTGCCATCACTGCTTTGCTCACCCAGTTCTCAGAGGCGATCAGCTCGATATGGGAGTTCTGTCTCTCCATCTCTGCTTTTATTGCATCTGCTATCTCTGGGTCTGTGTTCATAATCTCATCGAAATCGTACATTATCTCTTCCTCCATTAAAGCTTTACCACGTCAAAGCGTTGTAGTCATTATAGCACAGCACTTTACATCCGTCTAGCGCATTTCCTACGAAAAATCAAACAAGGAAAGCTGATTACTCTGTGGAAGATTCCCAAATAATCCCAGTTCTGCCATCAGATCGATCACTGTCTTACTTACTTTTGTCCTCTGACGGAAATCATCCAGTGAGAGATATGGACCGTCTTTTGAAGCTTCTTCCACAGCCTCCGCCGCCTTATCTCCCATTCCTTCGATGCTGGCAAGAGACGGCATCAGTTTTCCGTCAATGATCTGAAACATCTTCGCCTTCGCCCGGTAAATATCAATCGGCATAAACTCCAGTCCTCGCGCGTACATTTCCTGGACAATCTTCATATCCTTCATGACATCCTGTTCTTTTTTCGTCAGAGTATCGCTTCGCTTTTTATAGTCTTTCATGTAATAATTCAGTTTATCCTTGCCCTGACACATGATCGCATAAGAAAATGCATCCGCACGGATTCCAAAATATGCTCCATAATAAGCAAGCGGATAATTGATCTTACAGTAAGCGATACGATAAGCCATCATAACATAGGCTGCCGCATGAGCCTTTGGGAACATGTAGCTGATCTTCTTACAGGACCATATATACCAGTCCGGTACATCCTGGGCTTTCATCGCTTCTTCCCACTCCGGTTTCAATCCTTTTCCTTTACGCACACTCTCCATGATTGTAAAGGCCAGTGCACTTTCCACTCCCTTGTTGATCAGATAAATCATGATATCATCACGGGTACAGATTGCCGTAGAAATGGTTGCTTTTCCGGATTTTACAAGTTCCTGTGCATTTCCGAGCCACACGTTCGTTCCATGTGACAGACCGGAAATTCGGATCAAATCTGATAACGTCTGAGGTTTTGTATCCTGCACCATCTGGATAACGAAATCTGTACCAAACTCTGGAATTCCAAGACACCCAAGCTTACAGCCGTCAATATCTTCCGGTTTGATCCCAAGAATTTCTGTACCATGAAATAGTTCGATCACTTTCTTGTCATCCAGCGGAATCTCCGTTGCAACGAAAGGATGCTCCTCATTATATTCATTTTCCATTGCATCGGAAGTAATATAGTCTTCCAATGTACGAATCATCGTAGGATCATCATGTCCGAGAATATCAAGTTTCAAAAGGTTATGGTCAATGGAATGATAATCAAAATGTGTCGTTGTAATGCCGCATTCCATATCGTTGGCCGGATGCTGCACCGGTGTAAACTCATTGATGCTGTGTCCGTGCGGAAGTACTACGATTCCTCCCGGATGCTGTCCGGTACTTCGCCGGATTCCGGTACATCCTTCTGTAATTCGCTCTATTTCGCATCCACGCTTTCTCTGACCACGTTCTTCATAATAGTTTTTCACAAATCCATATGCTGTCTTATCTGCCAGCGTACCGATCGTTCCGGCTTTAAATGTATGACCCTCGCCAAAGAGAACCTCTGTATATTTATGAGCTTTCGCCTGGTAGTCTCCCGAGAAGTTCAGGTCGATATCCGGCTCTTTATCTCCCTTGAAACCAAGGAATGTTTCAAACGGAATATCAAACCCGGCCTTGACCAGTTTTTCTCCGCACACAGGACAATTTCTATCCGGCATGTCGTAACCACAGCCTCCGGCAAATGCCCGAACCTCTTCAGACTCAAAATCACTGTAATGACATTTTTCGCAGTAATAGTGAGGGCTTAGCGGATTAACCTCTGTGATTCCGGACATTGTCGCAACAAAAGACGAACCTACTGATCCACGGGAACCAACAAGATACCCATCCGCATTGGACTTCCATACCAGTTTCTGTGCAATGATATACATAACGGCATAGCCGTTGGAAATAATAGAGTTCAGCTCTTTCTCAAGTCTGGAAGACACCTGTACCGGAAGATCTTCTCCATACATTTCATGTGCTTTACGATAACAGATATCTCGAAGCTCCTGATCGGAATCCGCGATTACCGGAGGACACTTGTTTGGGTTTACCGGTGAGATTTTCTCTACCATACGTGCGATCTTCTGTGGATTTTCTATAACAACTTCTCTTGCCTTCGCAGAACCAAGATATGCGAACTCTTCCAACATTTCATCTGTTGTGCGAAGGAACAGCGGTGCCTGATTATCTGCGTCTTTGAATCCTTTTCCTGCCATAATGATCCGGCGATAAACTTCATCTTCCGGATCAAGGAAATGAACGTCGCATGTTGCAACTGTCATTTTGTTAAACTTCTTTCCTAAGTCAATAATCTTCTTATTAACTTCCTGAAGTTCTTCTACTGAATCAACAAGAAACTTCTTTCTGTCATCTATTTCAGGATCACC
>OHUF01000895.1_pt1 | contig 11423 bp, 15 predicted proteins | sample 1579131 | NCBI WGS metagenome assembly OHUF01 (sample SAMEA3879553, study PRJEB24766) | human gut metagenome | biome: human-associated habitat; feature: feces | place: USA | collected 1985/1987 | reverse complement strand
GGGGATTACTGCAGAAGTCATTGATTCGTGCCCAGTCGGATGTATCTATGCCCAGCTTCTGCATCAGGTTCAGACAGAGACTCCGTTTCCGCCGCATCTCCTCACGCAGTTTCTGTCGCCATTCGTCTTGTCCGCTCAGCTTCTCCAGAGCCATACAACAGGCTTCATACTCCTTGGCTGTCATTTCCTTCAGACTGTCCGTCCGGTTCCACGTGTACTGCAGCACAATGCTTTTCTTGAATTCTTCCCGGTCTCCTGTACAGGGCAGCTTGTTGAACAGTGCGTAGAACCGGGCGAAATTGGTTACTTCCTGTGCCATATCATTTGCCATTAAGAATCATTTCACATTCAGTTGATTTGGTACTGACACGATAAATTATCTTATCCGTCTTCACTGATTTAGCTTTGTATTCAGCCTCAATTTGCCCAGCAAATATCTTTTTGAATTCAGCACCCATTTTAGAAAGTATTTCCTTGTTGTACTCCCCGCAAAATCCTATGCGTGAAGATTGGATTTCACGAATATTTCCTCTATATACCGTAGCAGTCAACGTCATCACCACAACACCGGTTTCCATTTTTATTTTTCCCATATCGACCATTTTTACTCAAACAATACTTTAATGCCACACGAACTGGCTACATCAAGCTCCAGTTTAGCACCTTTGCTCAGTTCCCAGTCCTTCAGCATATAGATATACTCACAATCCAGCAACAGGCGTATATCCGCCCGCATGTGCTCTCTCCAGTGCGCTTCATCCGGAAGTCCGTTTTTAAATGGATTCACCGGATTGAACCCCATAGCACGCAATCTGTTTTCAGCATCGAGGAACGCACCTTTGCGCTCATCGATATTGTAGTGGGCTATTGCACCACTGATGTAAACTTTGTCTTTTTCCATATCACTTCTTTTTGATGTTGACTTTACAACTTGGATTCCAAATCAGCACATTACGTGCAAATAATACATCACCCGTTTCTATTACGACATGACCGGGCGTTTTCGCTCTTCTCACTTTCAGGTCACTTTGAATGTTTCGCTCCAGCCAGTCATCCAATACTGCCCGGCTGGAATTTCCGTCCAGCAGGATCTGGAACTCTTCCGTTCCGGTGTAGCTTTCAAAAGCCTTTTCGTTATTATCCATAATCACTTTGGTAAATTATTACTTGTTTGAATGATTCCGTCTTCCCATACCACATAATAGCTTCCCGGGTCTCCAATGGCGCGTCCTTGACAATAAGCTTTATAACCGACCACCCGAATCTTCATATCACAGATATATTTCAATCTTACTGCACCGCCACCCATCGGCTGGCTCTTCTTTTCCTGGCTGATCCAGATGAAACATTTCTTCGGAAAGGTTTCCATCAGTTCCACAGCCTGCGGATAATCCCATCCGGCCACCTGAAAGGAATCGATGATGATAAACTTCGGGCTTTTCGGTTTTTTCAGTCTGGCAATCACTTCCTCCAGACTGCCTTCTGTCACCACGCGAAATTTACCCTGCACCTCATTCATCTTCAGATAACCCATACGCCGTTGGAAGCTTTGGTTGATTTTCTCTTCGTAACTCATGTACAGCACCGTCCCATAGTTGCACAGTTCCTTTCCAAGTTGCATCACAAAGCTGCTCTTCCCGCTGGCACTGGCACCACTGATGAACCACGAAGCGTTCTCTGCCGGGAACCCGAAAGGTTTGCTCCATTTCTCATTCCACGGCAGAGTAACCCATTTCTTGGCGGCTATTTCCTTCGGACTGTACGCACGCTTCATATTTTTTTATATTTTTGCATCATGAATGATTCAATACACATAAGAGTTTCATTATTTAGCAATGTTCCAACGCGAACGGATGATGGGTTTCATCGTTTTGAAACCGTCTTTCTAAATCCGCTCCTACAAGCATGTGCTCCTCCTCCACTGTCAACTCACGAATGGGAAGTGACTCGACATCGATACATTCCATACAAGGTCTTTGGAGAGGGCGGGAGGGCTGAATGCTTTGGCGCTGATTTAATTCTGCGTCACACATGCAAATCAGCACATCAAGCCTTTCTCGTAGCGCAAGCAATTCGTTCAGTAACTGATTTGTTCCAGTCTTCACACGAGGGGATTTATTGTTTTTGTTGCATCTATTCATAATTCATTCATTTTAAGTTTTTCAATCTCAGTATAGACTCTTCTCAAACCACCGCGTGTCTTCCGTACAATCTGGGCTATATCAGCACCTGCTGGGGCATTTACCTTGGCCACAATACGTGCCTGGTTATTCAAGAACTGTTCGCGCTCCTTGCCATCATCTGGTGTCACCTTGCTGTACCGGTCACCATAACGGCTCAACATTTCGGTATAACCCACCTTCTTGCATTCTATGGAGCGGTTGATTTTCTCTTTCAATCCGTCTGCCCCCATCATGTACCAGGCGCAGCAGCGTTCAGTGGCATTCCATAGAGCCTTCAGTTCAAGGAAAGCTTCATACTGCAGGTCGCCTGCTTCATCGAGGATGATAAGCGGGGTTTCCATAGAACGGAGGTAATATACCAGGTCTTCATACACATCAGAATACTTCCCCTTGCTGTCCACACCAAACTCTGCAGCAATCTTGCGTACCAGCTTCAATTTGGTCTTTACCTGCGAGCAGTCGATATAAACGGCATTCTTGTGGCTCTGCACATAATAACGTGCCGTGAAAGTCTTGCCGATATTGGGCATGTCGCACAGGATGCCCGACAGGCTGGACTGCTGTGAGAACTCCAGCTGGGCTGTTATATATTCAAAGGTCGGGGTCTTGGCTGCTTTCCATTCCATTTCACCACGGAGGTTCACCCCTAATTTGCGGGCAATGCTTATCCAGTTGGCATCGCTCAGGGCTTTGTCTGTCTGTCCGTTCTTGATTGCACTGTATACAGACGTACTGATGCCCAAGGAGGCAGCATGCTTGGCATCACTGGGATAGTTCGCACGGTTGGCGGCTATCGCTGCTAAAATCTTCTGTTTTTGCGCTTCTGTAATCATAATTCTAACGCTGTTTTAATGTTGTTCTAATTCTGTTCTTACATATCACTGATGGCTCTCATTGCCTCGCTTATTCCGGAGTGCCATTCATAATCAGATTCCGGATCTGCCGACAATTCGGCTGGCAAATCATTGGATAGTTCCACCGGGGGAAGTTCCAGTTCCTCTTCCGGGTCATCCGTTGGCTGATCCGGTGTACCGGTTCCCACCTTGCCGATGGCGTGGTCATTGAGGTATTTGCTGAAATGGCTCAGAACTTTGTTTTGCTCTGTATAGGCTGCCCGGTCTTCTTCGGTCTGTTCTGCCATCACCCGGTTGTAAGTCACTACCGGACGAACCTTGTCAAGGTAGCGGTCGTTCTGGAACAGGAAGACATCCGTAGGCTTGCCCTCTTCATCCGGCAGATAGTAAGCCGTCACCTTGCGGTTGTTTGGTTCCAGCTGCTCCAGCACTTCCGGACCGCTCAGCCACCAGTCCGCATTTGCCACACGTACTGTGGAATTTCTACGAATACTGGTATCTACCTTTTCTCCGATATATCTGCTCAAGGTCAGTTTATCAAGCGGTCGAAGGGTCGGATTGATTTTGGCTACAAGCACATCCCAACGGGTCATTCCGGGATATTTCTTTTGATTGGGGTGAAGCGTATTGTTCCATTCTTCACAATCGCGCCGGTCGTCCGCCACAAGCTCCTCAAACGTATAATACTTTCTGTCTTCCCAGGTGTGGTTGCTGCTGTCGCTCACTTTCTTCTGATCCACCCGCCGTGCACCCTTACCATACCAGCGGCCAATGCCTTCATGGTTCTTATGTGCTATGGTTGTCTTGAACGCACCGTTCAGAGCTTCAGCATATTTCTCCTGTGAGTTCTGTGGGGCACAGAAATGCACAAACTTAAATACCTCACCTGCCTTCAGAAATCCTCCTTTATACTTGCTCATCAAGTGCTGCTCCACCTCAATACCGGCTGGAATACCCCATCCGTTGCGTTCGATGAGCCGGAACATATCACGGAAACAGTCCACTACCAAAGCATCATCCTTATCCCGTCCGTAGGCCAGCCCGATACGGCACTGGCTCACCGCATCATAGGCATAATAGGCATGCACATACTCGCCGCCTTTCATTCGGCGCGGCAAATCCACGTCATCCATCGTAATTTGTGACAGAGAAAAATCACCGCCATGGCGGTGCATGTGAGGCATTTGCTCATGATAGAACTCCATACGTCCACGCAAGACTTTTTCTATCAGCAGCTGGCTTGCCGGGTTGTTCAGAATGTTCCGGATAGTGCTTTCGCTCAGTTCTTTCGGCTCCCCGTTCTTGTCCGTAAAGTCTTCCGGATTGAATATCTCTCCTGTTTCCAGATCCCAAACTTCCAGTTCTCCGCATACAAACGACAGATACATTTCATGCACATCGCTGCCGTATGGTTGGTTGGGAAGTACTTTCAAACTCATCACCAGGCGTTCGTCCATGTGAGTTACCTTCCGTTTGTTCTGGTTGCCGAATTTTCCGGTTATCAGACATTCGTAACCGTACTGCTTGTATTCGTTCACTTTCTTGCGGAAACGCAGGGTACTGGCAGGAAGGTCATGACCAAAGTCTTCGCGTAAGGTCTCGATGGTAGTGGCCATCATGTCCCAATTATATTTTTCACCCATCAGTTTGCGGTAATCGTTGCTTCTGTTATAAAGCTTGATACAAGTATTCAGAACTGAAGCATTCACCGCATATTTCCGGGCAAGTTCGTCTGTAGCTCTGTTGCTGGAAGAATGGGAGGCCCAATCCAAGAAATAAGCTACTGCAGCCTGATCCAACACATAGTTTGACAGTATCCAGTGGCGAAGTGCCTGCTCTGTTCCTCCGGGGTTGTCTTCCTTTACCCGCTCCAGGCACTCGGTAGGCAGACTATTGAGGGCGACCAACGCGCAATTTCCAGCAGCACCTCCACCACGGCGCACCACCTTGATACGGCCACGGTTCACCCAGTTCCTATAACAGGATTCGGTGATATAGCCGCCATCTATGAGCTCACGTGCAGAAATACACTGTATGTTACCGTAATACACCAACATAGCCGCCTCCTATCTCAATGCCGATGCAAACGCTTGGATTTGGTTAATATCGGCAACCATCACATGCTCGTAAGTCTTCACCGTTTCTCCCTTGAATATTACCTGACCGCTACCATCATTACGGTCAAGCTCTATCAAGGCACCGTTCGGACAGTACTGACGCATCACATTGTCATAATCATGGAAAGTTTCTATTTCCGGAATAACAACCATCACAATACCGCCACGATCCATGGCCAACTTACGGATCTTTGCAGAAAGTTCGGAGTTGCCACGACGGTCATCAAACCGGATAGCGTTATAAACAGTCTTCTCTGTCACGTTGAGTGCCTTTGCGATAAAGTCGCGGTCGGCTTTCGTAATGTGAATGTACCTCTTGTTCATATCTCACTTGTTTTAATGATTAATATTGGGGGGGAGTCCGGGGAATCGAACCCCGGCACAAGAACCATGCACTCCCGTGTGTCTTTCCACACCGTCACCCGTCTCTTAACGCCTTCCGGGTTGTCACGCTGGGTTTACTGTTGTCCCTCAACCTTTTCACCTTTTTCAATAATCCCAAGAAGTATAGTGAATTTCTCACGTATCTTCTGGTTCACTTCCAGTTCCAACGTATGCGCCAAATTTGAAGCCGCACTGGTGCTGTTCTTGCGGATGCTTCCGGTAAGAAGACTATCAGTCAGACTGTTTATCTTGCTTTCCATGTATAACTTTACATCATCATGGCTACCGGCAGATAAAACCACCTTCAAGGCACGGTAACAGGAAAGTTCACGTTGCGTCTTGTACATATCCTCGGCATACCAGCAGAAGAAATGTTCAAAATCCTCATTCATGTCTTTGGTGTACTTGTCAGCCTGTCTTACCAGATCATCTATATGAGTCTTTACAGAACTGAATACAAAATCCCAGCAACTCATTTTCTTGTTTTCCATAATCTCACTTATTTAAATTCGTTTATAATCGGTTTCAAACTCACACCGTAACAACTCATCAGGCGGCGGATAAGGTTCTTCACATAAAAATCAGGTGCGGAAAACACAATCCCGGTCTCTTCGGTATATCTGAAGCTGATACCGTCCATCATCAACACGTAAGCCACCTTGTGCTTCACGCTCTGTGTCTGCCATTCTTTTATTTCTTCGTTCATTTTCTTTAATCCTTAAAATTCGCTAATCACATGCCTTTTTCGTATATTTGGCGCGGTGTTCCTTTTTGAACACGCTGCAAATATATAGAATATTTTCGACACCAAAAAGTTTTATGTAGATAATTTACGACTTATGACGAATATTTCCAACAGGATTGCAATCCTAATTAAAGAAAAAGGTATCAGTACAAGGGCACTTGAACAAGCTATTGGGTGCTCGAATGGAGTAATTTCAAGATGCATTAGCAAAGGAACAGATATATCAAGTTTATGGGTGTCGAAAATTATCGAAATACATAATGATATAAACCCTACCTGGTTACTTACTGGGAAAGGTGATATTTACTATAATACATCATCTACAACAACACAAACAACCGAACTCTCCTCTCTCCTTGCCTTAATTAGAGAAAAAGAAGAAATCATCAGGGAACAAGATAGAGAAATCGGACGCTTAGAGGAACGAATCCGGCAAATGACAATCGAAAAGGAAAAACATGTATCGGATGTATCCATTTCCGATACTGCAAATGTCGGATAAATAATTTAAGAATTACTTTTTAGTATCAATATCATTAAAATGAATTTAAACATAGCCTTGTTATATATTATAGCCTTAGCAATATTCACAATGATCATAATACTCCTTTTAACCAAAAGGAACAATAAAAAAGAAAGACTAAAACTATCCGTTGACATTTATAAGTCTTCAAATAGACATAGATATAACGCAAGAGACTACCGACTAAAAAGACATAATCGAATCAGAACTGTTTTAAGTTTTATAACTACATACAACCATTTAATGGAATCATCAAACTTTTATGAATTGAAAAATAATAAAAGTAATTACGAACAAGCAAAAGTCTGGATGAGAAAAGAACACATTGAAATCTTAGACATAGAAACAGCTATTAGATATTGCCAAATTGAACATTTTTATGGTATTTGCAAACGAAGACTATTAGATTCAGAAATAAAACTTCTATATAAATGGAGAGAGATTACTATAGATGAAGATAAGCTATACACAAAGGTAGTACAATCTTATGAAGTTTATTGGAATAAAGTTCTAAATGAATATAAAAGACCGTCTGCAAAAAAAAATAGACTCAATTACCTTATTAATGATTTAGAAGAAATAATGCAAATTCCAGATATACATAATAGACCTAACATATTAAAAAAAATAAAACGACTTCAAAACGAATATGCTGCAGAGGTTGACCGAATGACATAATACGAAGCGTACCCCCTATCCTCCCCCCAAATGGCACCCTCTTACAAGTAATCCCCCTCCTCTATCACCACATATAGGCATAAAAAGCATTGATTTTGTGGCATTTGAAAACTAAAACGTGAAAAATGATAGGTTTTTAGGGGGGGGGCTATCAAATAAAAAACAAGGGGTATTTTTAAAATTATAGTATTTTAGTACGTCTGTATCGCACACCGCCAAAACCCTATTTTGAATGTCCAGTTCTATAAAAGTGAATGTCCACTTTTAATGCCCACCTGAATGTCCAGCATCAAAAAAGACCGATTTAAAGCACAAAAAGGGGAGGCATAACCACCTCCCCACACTGGATCATTCTAAAGCCGCTTTTATTGCGTTTTTAGCCGCTTATTATTCGTCTGATATATTTCCACTACGCCCGCAAGAAATGAGCGTAGATTGCTTTATTATAGCCTTTTTGGTACATATAGTACCGTTTCCGGACAATCCTGCATGCAGCAAATAATTCTTCGTTGCACCCACCTGCTCAGCTGTAAAAACGGTATAAACCGCCGAAATGCTGCTGAAATACCAATCTTTCCGCTTTGTTCCTTCTATTCCGTGCGTCAAATGCACATGTATTACCTTTCCCATAACTAATAATATTTTGTCGCAAATATACCAAATAACTATTATATGGAATAATTTAAGCAGAATTATATCAAATAATCGGGCACAAAAAAAGCAGCCGCAGCTGCCATGCACTCCCCCACCCTAATCAATCATGTAAGCCCTATGTAAACCCAATTAAACTTATCTGCAAATCTGTATACCCGAAAAGCATCTAAATGTAGCTGCAAATTAAACCCACGTAAACGTTTCGTTTTGCAGAGCCATCCATCCATATTCCGCACAACCATTTGTATATCAATAGGTTTAATATCTTTTTCATTCAATCCTCAATATACGTTTCGTTCTGTGCCCCATACTTTGTTAACCGGGCATGCTTTAAAGAGTCATAAAGACTTTTCGACACACGATCGCCAATCCCGATATCATCTAATTGTCTGGTATTGGTCAGAAACTCGCCACAACGAAACTTAAGCAAGTGCAAGAGTATATCTTTATCATAGTCCTGATGCTCCTTAAACAAATAATATTGCTTATACAAAGTATCAGACAACACAAAACTATATTTCCCCATATTATTCCATTTCAAGTAGTTCAGCTAAAGTCGCATCGAAAAAACCTTCCGGGAAGTCACGAGTAAACTTGCCATCCTCTTTAAAACCAAGTACAATGAACGGATTCTGGATGCCCTCTTTATACAAAATGGTCACATCATCTTTCAAAAAACGCTTTTTATAAATCTCATAACCGACCTTATATATAAGGTGTTCGCAATGTGTTTCTATGATTACCTGTATACCGGCTCTAACAATAAAGGCCAAGAATTCACCAACCTTTGCCTGGCTGGCCGGATGAAGATGGATTTCCGGATTTTCGATAAGAATAACATCATTCTTTTTTGCCCGCAAGCACATGATCAACATTTTGGTAAGATAACTTACGCCAGCTCCCAACTGGAAAGGCGAAATATTCCCCAACCCATCACTTTTATACTGTACCTCGACCACATCATCCAAACGGCGTTCCGTCTGCAACTCCGTCGGTATATCTAAAATATAAGACAACCAATAATTCACCTGAGCAGATAAAGTATAAGAGGAATCATCTTTAATCAATTCCGGCATTAAAGGATTAGATTTTTCTTTTTCAAATGAACCTACTATATACTCACCGACTACGCCCACTTTAAACTGTGGCGAAATTTTGGAATGCAACTCCGCCCCGATTCTATTGGCAGACAAATAGTATAAATTTTGCTCTATGTCGATCGGCATGCTGGCATCCTCTTCCGAAGGAAGAAAAACCAAAGAGAGTTCATTTGTTCCGTGATAGGAAATATGCACATTATCGATATCGATATCGACCCTGACACTTTTTGCATTATAATACTTATTTCTAATCGTATCGAATGTCAGATTCACAATAGTATCCAGTAAAATTTGTCCATTTTTTCCTATCCTGCGAACAGGAAGTAATACCGACTGTATCAAACTTGACTTACCTGCCGAGTTAACACCCGTTACAATTGTAAAAGGCTTTATCTCCAAGTTCTCATCATGAAGACATTTATAGTCTTTTATTTGTATATGTTTTATCATAACTGAATCCTGTTTATTATTTTATCCATTCGATCAAACCTGAAAGAGACACTTGTAGTCGAGTCTATATTACCGGAAAAATAACGGGAATCATCAAACTCTTCCTTTACAGATTCTATATCCAGTATGAGTCTTGACGCCCATGTGTAATCAATTTTCTCAGGGACAAAAGAAAACAAATAACTTAATGCCTCAAAGAGAGGCATGTTTATAGGTCTTCTAATCCCATTTCCCGAAAAACGAAAACCATTTTCTCCTAAAAGATCATAACTGATCTGCATACAGCGAATAAATAGATTCTCATAATCTACAATCAATTTTTCAGGTGCATTATCATTCACATAAACCATAAAACGAGCCAGAAAATCATCTATATCCCCCCGGTATTGGAGAGCCGGAATATCTTTAAACTCTCCACGATGCAACATAAGAAAGGCGATTGCCCGCAAAACGACATATTGGTCTTTCATCCTTTCTTTATTAATAGAGCGCCCTGTCGCAATCAAAAATTCGGGAGAACAGCAAAGTTTATCCAACATCCGTGTGCAACGTCCACGGTATAAGGCATTCCTCATTTCCTGCTTATTCAACGGAGTCCCTCCCCGATTTACCCGATCAAAGATATCATACTTTACCCGCTCAGGAGTCGGAGGCTGTATAATGTAAAAAAGTAATTGAAAGTCTTCAATAACTCCCTGTTGCTTCAAATCCAAATCCGCAAAACAACATCCATTAAACTGCTTCAATATTCTCAGATTATTCAATTTGAACTTTCCTTCCAGAAAATCCAGAATAGCACTTATCCTTTGTCGCCCGTCAACAACTTGCTTCTTCCCATTCTTATCCTCAAATAAATACATTAATGGTATAGGAATTCCCATTAGGATCGATTCGATCAGCTCAGACTTCTGCCTTTGTTTCCAGACATCATGCCTCTGGAAATCCGGATCAATTATTAATTCTTTCCGCTTCAGGCAAAGTGTATGCAAATGCATAATACTATATTGAGCCTTTTCCACCCTCACTTCGGCATTCGGATATATGGTATATGAATCATCTCCGTTTATTGACAGATCGGCTTGTTCCACATCGCTAACCACATTTTCATCACTGTTTATTATTGATGCTTCATCTTTTATATCCATATTTCCCATATATTTATCCTGATTTACGATTGAGCAATAGTCTTTAAATTAATAAAGAGATAAATGTTTCATGCAAAGATATTGAGATTTATCGGAAAATCGAATAGAAATCGTCCATTTACTTGCTATCAGATATCTGGTAAAACATCGTTTTGCCCGGTGACGACAACGAGGCGGGACGGGCGTCCGCCGAAACGGCACGCTTGTAGTTCGGTTTGCCGCTCATCACAAAGTGCAGGGTAATTCCTGCTTGCACATCCTCATAGGTCAGATATGATTTATCATATTTCTTTCCGTTGACATATAGCTCCTTGATATAGACATTCTCTTCCGACCAGTTTTCCGTGGTCATCTTTATTTCCTTTCCGTTACTCATCCGGATCGAAAGCGCCTCTACACAAGGGGAGCCGATGTTATAGATATTGCTGGAAGGGGCTACCGGATAAAAGCCTGCGCAGTTGAACATATACCAGGCCGACATCTGCCCGCAGTCGTCATTCCCGCTCAACGATCCCGGTTCATTTCCATAAAAACGAGCAACGATCTCCCTGATCCACTTCTGGCATTTCCAGGGTTTGCCTAAATAGTTG
>OHUF01000891.1_pt1 | contig 11450 bp, 8 predicted proteins | sample 1579131 | NCBI WGS metagenome assembly OHUF01 (sample SAMEA3879553, study PRJEB24766) | human gut metagenome | biome: human-associated habitat; feature: feces | place: USA | collected 1985/1987 | reverse complement strand
TACGGCAATTCCGGGCTTGGCAAAACGCACCTAATGCACTCCATCGGGCATTTTATTCTGGATCGTAATCCACAGGCGAAGGTGCTGTATGTCACAAGCGAAACCTTCACGAATGAGCTGATTAACTCCATCCAGAACAATAAAAACGAGGAATTTCGGAATAAATACCGCAATATCGACGTGCTGATGATTGACGATATTCAGTTTATTTCCGGTAGAGACAGAACACAAGAAGAAATTTTCAATATTTTCAATGATTTATTTATGAAACATAAGCAGATTGTTTTAACTTCCGATAAGAAGCCTAAAGATATGGAAGGTATTGCCGAAAGACTTATTAGCCGTTTTGAGCAGGGACTTACTGTTGATATTCAGAACCCTGACTATGAAACACGTATGGCTATCTTAAAGAAGAAGGCTGAAACTTCAGGCTATAACATAGATGAAGGTGTATTGCAGTATATTGCTAACCACTTTGTTTCTAACGTCAGGGAACTTGAAGGTTCTCTTACACGTGTTATTACATTTTCAAAGATTAGTCACTCTCCAATTACAGTTGATTTTGCATCAGGTGTACTTCAGGAGCTTGTGGCACCTAATCAGGAGAATGCCATTACATGTGAATACATTATTAATATAGTAGCAGATCATTTCCAGATATCTCCTACTGATATATGTTCAAAAAAGAAGAGTCGTGAGTTTGCATATCCACGTCAGATTTGTATGTACTTATGTAGAGTATTTACAGATGAAAAATTTTGTTGATGATACATTATAAGAAGAGAGGAGATTGAGATTTGGTAAATATAGGAGAAATGATGAATAAAGAGATTGTGGATGGAATGTTGCAAGCAATTATTATATTTATGCCATATATTATACCGTTTTTGACAACAGCTCTTGTTGTGTGGGTAATTAAGAAAATTATTGAAAAATTCACATATGATTTTTCAACCATATCAGGAGACTCTAGAAGAATAGCAAGGAAAAAAGCACGAAAGATGGGCAACGTAGTAGATATGATTTCTTCTTTCAAAGATATAACTGAAAGTATAAAAAAATAGAGGGACATAGAGATATCTATTAACAGATATGTAAATTTTAGAGGAATAAAAAATGAGAACTGATATCATAGAATATTTACAGAAAGAAGTGTATCACAGGTGCAAGCAACCAACTAACAAATTTGGAATGTTCTTCTTTAATAGCCTGATAAATATGTTTATTTCTCAGCAGGCTCAGCCCCGCATCCTCTCTATTTCGTCGAGTTTTTTTAAGAAAGATGCCTCCATTTCAGCCTGTATTCGTTTTGCTCTTTCCAGCTTTAATTCAGCCTTTAGTTTTTCAATTTCTGAAAGGGTATCCTCTGGCTTGCATCTTCCACGATTATCTTGTAGTCCCGCAATTCCTTTAGCTTCATACTTGATTGTGTAATTGCGTGCCTGCTGATAGGAAACATTAAACTTCTCAGCAGTTTCAGCGTAATTATAATCATGAGAAATGCAATATGATGCTATTTCAATACGTTCTTCAAAAGTGGTTTTTCTTCCTTTAGTCATGATGAAAGCACCTCCTGTTTCGGAAGATTTCAGTTCCTCATGACTATTATACTTCTTAACCAAGTCTCGTAGTTGTCTTGTTGAACGAATTTTTAATCTTTTGCAAATCTCCATATAAGATCCTTCGCCAGCCAGATACGCATTAACAGCCTGCTCTTTTTCTGTTTTCGAATAATGCTTGTTTGTTGGAGTGTGGAATACCTCAGCTCCAATAGCTTCATAATTGTTAATCCACAGTTTTAATGACGTAAAATCAATACCTAATTTATCAGTAATAGATTGTATGTTTGCTTTACCATCAAGATATTCATTCACGGCACATATCTTTTCTTCTGGACTATACTTTACTCTTCTTCCTAATAAAATAAGCTCCCTTCCAGGCAACAAGTTTTTATTATTTTACTTGTCTACCTAGAAGGGAGCATATCACATACTGTGTCGTGTTCTTTTTTTAATGACATGACAGTGGCATAAATAAAGGATTTGAACGGGACAGTAGAATATATTTTATAAAATGTAATGTGTCAGGAGAGAAGAGAGAGGATGGAAAAATAAAGTTTCTCTTTGCCATTTTTAATAAAATAGGGTTTGCCCCCTGACAACAAGATTTCAGAACAGATTGAAAGCAAAAAGGTTCAGAGAGAATTATTCAGGGGATTCATCCGGGCATTGGAAAAGCAGGGTGCTTTGGTAGAAGAATTCGATGAGGGACTTTGGAGCAGCCTTGTGCAGGAAGTGGTGGTAAATGCCAAGGACGATATACGATTCATATTTAAGAACGGATTTGAAATAAAAACGAGATAAATTAAATCTTGATTTGACACATATTATAATAGAAGAAAAAATTCAGAAATTTGATTATAAAAGGTCAAATTCATCAGTAACCATCAGGTTTGACGGGTTTGACCTTTTATATTGCAGAAATATGACATAAAATGAATATGAGAATCTACCGATATAAGATATAATAGATGTGTATTGTTGGGACTGAATATATAATACTGGGAGAGATGCCTATGAGTGAATTGAGTAATATCAGAATATTTCCATTATCTATGTTTGATTTTGAAACAGAATATATTGCAAAGTTAGAACTTGCAAATGGGTTGGAAAGTGGTAATCATATTTCAAATTTAAATTTTAATTCATATTCGAGAATTGATGTTTGTAGAAAAAATCTATTTTTGTTTCAATATAAAGGAAAAATTATAGGAAAGGCAATTGTCTACTTGAAATGGGAAAATAGAGGATGGGGAAAACAAACCTTTTATTACCTAGAGGACATTATGGTCTTTGAAGAACCAATCACGAAATTAGATATTCAGAAAATTTGGAAAGGGTTTAAGAAGTTTAACTCTGTTGCACAAAATGTTCCAGAGATGTATATGGATGATATAAACAAATTGTGTGAAGAAAGGGAGAAAGCACACATTCCAATATTGGGAAGTAACGAATCGTTTGTTATTAATAAGGCAGAAGGAAATAGGATTGAGTATTATACCACAAGATATGAGAGAGTTTTAAAATATAGAGAAGCGGCTATAAAAATACACGGAACGAGATGTCAAATTTGTGGCTTTGATTTTAAGGATAAGTATGGATACATTGGAGAAAATTATATCGAGGTACATCATAAAAAGCCATTATTTTCGCTAGACGAAAAAATGATTCCTAATCCAGAAATGGATCTTGTAACAATATGTTCAAATTGTCATAGGATGATTCATAGAAAGAAAAATGAAATAATAACGCCAGAGCAACTAAAGAAAATAATACAAGAGCAAAATAGTAATAATGTAAAACTCACGTCAGAGGTGTCTGGTGCAAGTGAATATAAAAATTTGATTATAAAAGGTCAGATTCGTCAGTAACCATCGGGATTGACGGGTTTGACCTTTTATATTGCAGAAATATGACATAAAATGGATATGAGAATCTGCCGAAATAAAGTATAATAATTAATGATTGATGGCATAAAATGAAAGGTAGAAAGACGAATGGATGAAAATATTCTTGGAAAAAATATAAAACATATGAGAACACTGCATGGAGAAACTTTAGATGAATTGGGGAATGTTATTCGTGCATCAAAAAGTACGGTTCAAGGGTATGAGAAAGGAAGACGTATACCAGATATTGCTACCATAAAAATAATTGCTGAATATTACGGAAAAACAGTTGATGAGATGATTAATAATAAATTATATGAATATGCAGAATTTGATTCCACTAAAACAGTAAATATGGATGAAATGATAGATGCTTTTTTACATATACTGCCTGTTATTGAAACTGATGAAGCCTGCAAGAACGAATCATTTTTGAAAGGTGTTACTGAAATAAAAAACATGATAGATGCATTTCGACATGGTATAGAGGTACAGGGATTAATTATTTCAGAAATTGTTGATTACTTTATATCAGCAGTAGAGGATAATATCATTGAGGCTGCTGCTAATATTATTTGGTGCGTATTTTTCATATGGACACAGCAGTACACAGATTTAGAGAAAATGCGAAAACTTCAAACCCGTATATGCAATGGGGAAACTGACTTAAAAGAGTTAAGATACGAATATCAAAAAGATGCAAAAAAGACGTCATCAAAAAAGAAAGAATTTATTTGTGAAATTGATAATTTGCTAATTGAACTGATTAGTGAACTTAAATTAACTGAGCAATGGTCACAACTTGGTGATTATTATTTAGCATTGAGATATGTTTTAGGATTAATTGATACAGGATATTCGGATGAGATGAACCAAATTATAGGAACACAGATGCTCATAGCCTTTTCACAAGTTGGAAATAAATATTCTTTAGATTTTTTTGAAACAAGCGACAGTATGTAATCTTTTTATGTATGCGATTTGCGGACTTGGTTTTGTTGATTACTTTTCTGATTGGGATTATTCTTTTCTTAACAAAACAAGAAAGGTGGTTCATATGAAGGAAGATATTATTAAATTTGGAACACAAGAAGTAGGTAAGGAATTATGCAAAAATATGAGTATTAATTTTTCTCTTGAAGGTTGGCCGTGTGCAGTAGCCTTCATTGGTTTAGGGGTTGCATATGTTATGACAACTAAGATTAAGTGCGATGCACAGACAAAACAGTTAAATAATACTGATGTAAAAAGAATAGAAAAAGTGGCATAAACATTATGTGTTTTGAGTGTATTTACAAAGGTGGTTCATTTGAACCCCCTTTTGAACACCCCTAGGATAATTACGGTTATATTGTATCAAGTTCAGTGTGCCAACGAACCAATACTCCTGTGGGTATTATCCGTATTGTGATAGATGATACTGTACATTATCAAAGAACTAAATTACTAATAAAAAGCATTGTAAGTAATAAAGATGGGTGGCGTTTATGTGTAAGCATAAAGTTCATTTGTATGAAATAAAATCTCAAAGAAATTATATATACTCTTGCAGAAGCATTAGTTCTTATGTTAGGATACTATCTAAGGAAAGTACCCATGACAGAGCGTTAAGCGTCCGGGGGACGCTTGTTTAGCGCCGACCGGAGTGTAGACGTGGCGCCGATGACGGCTTATGAGATCATTTCGATTTTCATTGGGATATTAGCATTGCTGATGTCCTTTGGTAGCTTGATTGTAGCGTTGCTTGCCTTTCTCGATAAAGAGAAAAGCTCTTCGAGGAAGAGCAGGCGAAAATAAAAATGCCTATCCTGTCTTCAAACAGGATAGGCGGTGTCCTTAAGGACATTCATTAACCTAAACTCGGAGCATCCACCTATGGAGTGGGATGCTATTTCTTTTTATTTATATGATTGTCAATAAATGACAGAGCTGCAAATACTACTAGCAATAAAGTTAAAACTTCCATTGTGTTCATGGGCATCACCCTCTCCTTATGTAAGACTTGAGGGCGTTATATCGGAAAAACATCCGCTTCTTTCTATGAAGTTATACAAAGTATATTCCAGCATAAATCTGTAGAGGTGCGCAACATCAATTTACATATTCAGGTATTGAAAAATTTTTTCGGGGGGGGGTACAATAATAGCGGATATTTACAGGAATTTCTAATGATGAATATCTGAACTACTAATTTACAGAAAGAATAAGTGAGAATCTTACATTTTAACTGGCTGAATATATAGTGTTAATCAGGCTGTTGATATAGTGTTAATCACGTGGTTTGTATAGTATTAATTAGGCAGTTGAATAAAAGATATCCGCTTATAGGAGGAAATGCGTATGAAAAGACAATTTATAAAGAAGCTGGCAACAGTGACAGTTTCTGCCGCAATGCTTGCTGCCTTGTTTAGTGGTGGCATAAATGCAGGTATCAGGACAGCACAGGCACAGGAAGCAAATGTAGCTGCCGCATCAGAACAGTTTGATACAACGGCACCTGTAGTCGAAAGTATTTCGATTGATAAGCAGGGGCAGAATGTAGGAGATGATGACACATTTAAGATTGCAATCAAGGCTTATGATTCTGATTCGGGTATTCAGGACGTGAGTATGGTTTTGGAATCAGAAGGTAATGTCTCAATATTTAATGACTATTCATATGCCAATGGCAGCTTATAGTTTAATGAAGCGGCTAACAGTTATGAGTGTACAGTAAAGGTTGCTGATACTACACTTGTTGATGGAAAGGTCTTCATCGCCACTCTTACAGTAACAGATAAAGCAGGAAATTTAAGTTCGCCAGTGCTTTCAAGCACACCAGATGTATTAAAGGTAACAGCCTCATCTGCTTTATACTGGGTAAATATAACTCGTAGTGATAACGAGAAACCAGTGGTTACATCTGTTAAGTTAAAGGAAAATGGACAGACAGTAAAACCGGGAGATACACTTCACGTTACAATAGGTGCAACTGATAATTCTGCTTTACAAGACACTTGTTACGTAGAATTTCAAGTTAATGCAGGAAACACATCACATTCTATGTATCTGCAATGGGATTCTGCTAATGGCTGTTATATAGGTTCATGGGAGCTTCCAGATGATATTGTACCTGGTGAGTGGTATATTAATGGTATAAATGTGAAAGATGTAACTGGTAACAATGCGGAGAAAAATTCAGCAATGGATTGTAAGGTAACAGTACAGAATGACAATTATGTAGTAAATGAAAAAAATGCACCAAAGTTTAACAGTATTTCTATGGATAAGGCAGGTCAGACACTCACCGCAGGAGATCAGGTGAAATTCACAGCAGATATAACTGATGATACAGGTGTAGCCTCTGTTAAAATGGTATTAAAAAACGTAAATTCTGAATTGTCTTCTCAAAGCGATGTATACTGCTATATGCAGAATGTTGAAGGAACAAGTAAATACGAATATACATATACTATTACAGAAAACGATTATCCATGTGAATGGTATGTTTCAAGTATAGAGGCTCGTGATGTATATAATAATATGTTGTATACATCTACTGAAAGACAAACAAGTGGAAGAGAACTTCCATTAATGTATGATTATTATTTCAATGTAACACAAAATGGTACATTTGTTCAGCCAAATGTAAATGTTATGTTCAGTTATATTAACGCAGATATGGAATGGGAAATCAAAACAATAGAAGTTCCACGAAGAACTAAGCTAAGTAAGGCATTAGAGAAGTTTGATACCGGTGTTAAATTTGATGATGCAAAAATCACAGGCTGGACAATGGTTGGCTATCCAGATTCAGATACTATAGTTAGTAATAATACAACGTTTTTGGCAAATTATAATACCAATATCGTAGAAAAATATGTGTATTCATATTCGCCAGATGTTGGTTCAAAGTGTTTATATAAAGAAACATCATTTGTTAAAAAAGGACAGAAGATTGAACTTCCAACAGTAATTCCTGGAGTTAAGAATGTAAAGTGGATTAAAACTGAAGAATTAGATGAACTTATAAAGAATGGATATATCATTAATACAGATACTGGAAGTTATTATTTCGAGGCAGATGCGGAAATAGACGATTCTGTTCCACCTACTGATGATAACAATGGTAGTACCGGTGGTAACAATAATCAGACAACAACTGATGGAAACAAAGGCAACAATGAAGGAACTAAGTTATCATCTGATAAGATACAGGAAGCTGTAGCAGCAATTACTACTGCCAAGGCTGGAGATACTTATACAGTTGATATGTCAGATGCAACAGTTGCACCAAAGGATGTGTTAGAAGCAGCCAAGGGTAAGGATGTTGATATTGTTCTTGATATGAATGGTTATAAATGGACTATCAACGGAAATAATATTCAGGCTGATAATCTTAAGGATATTAACCTTGCGGTAGATACAGACTCTGATGCAATACCAGATGATGTTATATCGGAGCTTGCTGGCAATAACCCAGTTAAGCAGATTTCACTTGCATATAGTGGAGATTTTGGATTCAAGGCAAGTCTTACATACAATATAGGAAGTGAATATGCTGGCAAATATGGCAATCTCTATTATTATGACAGCACAGGCAGAATGATATTCCAGAATGCAGGTGCAATAGATGCAGATGGTAATATATCTCTTAACTTTAGTCACGCATCTGAATATGCAGTCGTAATAGCAGATTATGCTGTAACAACAGAGAATGCTGATAATACAGCAACAGGTGGCATAGCAACAGGAGACAGCACACCTATAGCATTGTATGCTGTTCTGTGTGTGATGGCAATTGCATTAGCAGGTATTGCTGCTGTAACAAGAAAGAAGAATGTATAAAGTAAAGAGATTATTTATCTTATTGTTATAATCAGACAAATGGCAGATAGTATCTAAAGTCATTGATGAGGATAATAAGATTAGCAATAAGTAGAAACTAAAGATAATTAATCATACCCGGCTTCATATTGTTGTGGAGCCGGGTATATCTGCATATTAAGGAAAAATATAAAAGAATAAAGCAGAGGAATGAAATAGGTGTGGAAACAAACATTTCCACACCTATTTCATTCCTCTGCTATATATAAAATTAATCAATAACAAAGTTATTAACATTCTTACGAAGTTCAGCAGCAGAGGCTTCTGCGGTTTTAGCTCCATTCATAACAGCTTCTGAGCCTTTTACGATTACGATTGTCTTTTGGGCTATGTTGGTTGTTCCAGTTGCACTGTCATTAGAAGCGGAAGTGATTCCATCTATCGCCTGAGTGATATTGCTTATAGATGCAACAAGCTCTTCTGATGTTGCACTGAAATCAGATACAAGATCGTTAATGTTGGAAGCATCCATATTATAGTCATCAGCCATCTTTTCAAATCCGTTAAGACATTCAACAATATCAGTATCAACGAAATCAAGCAGGCGGTTAGAATCGCTTGTCAGGTTGCCTACAGCTTTGTTTACATTTTCTGTAACAGCCTGAATGTTGGCTACAGCATCTTTAGACTGTTCAGCTAATACACGTATTTCCTCTGCAACAACCGCAAAGCCTTTACCAGCCTCACCAGCTCTTGCAGCTTCAATAGAAGCGTTAAGGGCAAGCAGATTGGTCTGTGCAGTAATATTCAGGATAGAGTCGGCAAGCACACCAATCTGGTCAACTACTTTGGCATCTTCAAGAGCCTGCTCAAGATTTACTCTGATGTCAGCCATCATCTGTTTAACTTTCTGACGGTTTTCTACAGTATCATCCTTAGTCTTTACAGCACGTTTATGGATGTCCTGAGATTCAGTTGCACCATCCTGTGCTCTTATGGCAATTTCCCTTGCAGCTTCTTCAATCTGCTGTGTCATTCCGTTAATCTGTTCAGCAGAGGCGGCAGTTTCCTCTGAACTTGCAGCAAGCTCTTCTGTTGTTGCTGATACGTCTTCAATTTCTGCATTAAGATTGTATACATTAGTGTCGATAGTTTCTACAACCTTATCAATATTGGCAGCCTCGTTTTTTACCTGAGCTAACAGGCTTCGTACAGATTCGCGCATAGTTTCAAGTGCATTGGCTAGCTGTCCGAAATCATCCTTACGCTTAAGCATAGGCTGTTGCATTTTTGTGGCAAAATTACCACCGGCAATTACTTCGAATTGTTCTTTTATTTTTCTTAATGATTTAGTAATATCAATTGCGATGAGAGCAACGAGTATAGCAACAACAATAAGCATACATACGCTGCATAAAATAAGCGAAATAGCTTTGCTTGAAGCATAGCTGGTGAATTCCTCATCCTGCTGTGCAATAGCAGTGTCTATGTAATCAGTATAGTTGCCAGTACCAACAACCCAGTCAAAAGGTTTGAAGTATTCGCTGTAAGAACGCTTTGGTGAAGGTTCTGTTTCTCCCTCCTTAGGAAATACATAATCTGTATAACCACCACCATCCTGGACTGCAACACGTATTATTTCCTTGACCATCTGGTAGCCATCAGCATCTTTAGTATTCATACGATTAGTACCCTCAGTTGAGCTTCCAAGCAGAACAATATTCTTGCCATCGGACTGGTCAACCCAGAAATATCCACCATTGCCGTAGCGCATCTGACGGATTTCATCAGCGGCTATTTTCTTAGCTTCATCAAGAGTATATTTACCAGACTTATACTCATTATTGATTTCCGATAACAGGGAGATGACAACACCAACCTGCTCTTTAATTGAATCATCATAATTTTGTCTTGATGATGTGTCCATAGTTTCAAGTGCCTTGTCTTTTAACTGGTTCATATTCTTAATAGAAATAAAACTTTCAGAAGTTACAAGGACAATTACTAAAGCCAGAATTATAGTAAGCTTTGTTCGAACCTTAATATTTTTCATTGGAATCACGCTCCTTAAATTAGATTAATTTGTGCAAAATTATATATCTCCACGCATCTTTATCTAATAATTATAATGTTATAAAAGAATTGTGTCAATAAAACTAGCTGTAAATATTAAAAAAATCTTAAATTTTCATATACTTATATATGTATATAATTATAAAGTTTGTAATTTATTAATATATAAAATAAATATATACCCTACCAAAATGATATATAATATACATCAGAGTGATTATAAAAAAATCAAATATTCCTTTTATTCACAACTATCACAAGAGTATAGTATATAACTAATATTGTTAATGTACATATCAATATCAGTTTATAGAAAAGAACAATATGCAGGTATTATAGTTGGTTTCTTTGACATCAACATAATATATTCTAAGAAAAGAAGGTAATATTAAGATGACAAGAGAAGAAGCATAGGATTTATTGACAGAATTTAATAAAGATGAGTTTCATCTTGAACTTAAATCTGTTAAGAAGAAATACAAGAGCAAGGGATTTGCTGCGGGATGCTCCAGGGAGGTCATCGAAAGAGGTGCAGATATGCTTGGTTGGTCACTTGATGAATTGATCACCAAGACTATAGAGGCACTCAGGACATTCAGACCATGATCGGGGGTATAAAGAAAATCGGAGAATTTGTCCGCAAAGAGACAGTGCTCACCGTGGCACTTCTGCTGGCGGTGATATCGGCATTTATCGTGCCTCCGGACAGCGCGTATGTGGACTACATAGATTTCAGGACACTTGCGATACTTTTCTGTCTTATGACAGTGGTCGCGGGATTTTCACAGCAGGTCTTACGGCATCAGGAGCAGATGCATATCTGCTGCATGTTACAACGACTCCGAGTGTATCTTATGTTGTCAGAACAGAGGAGTTCGATTGCGGAATCATGATATCAGCCAGTCATAATCCATTCTATGACAATGGGATCAAGCTGATTAACAGGGCAGGCATGAAGATGGAAGCAGAAGTCGAGAATAAGATAGAGGGGTATATCGATGGCATTACACCTGAAATTCCTTTTGCGGTAAGGGAAAATATCGGAAGAACCGTGGATTTTGCTGCAGGAAGGAACCGTTATATCGGTTATCTGATTTCCATTGCAACAAGATCTTTTAAGGAT
>OHUF01000888.1_pt1 | contig 11478 bp, 5 predicted proteins | sample 1579131 | NCBI WGS metagenome assembly OHUF01 (sample SAMEA3879553, study PRJEB24766) | human gut metagenome | biome: human-associated habitat; feature: feces | place: USA | collected 1985/1987 | reverse complement strand
CAAAGACCTTTTGGCCAGCCGGGAAATCGAGAATATCTTCGAGAACAGCGATTTTATTTATATGCTCAACCAGGCATCCGGCGACCGGCAAATCCTTGCCAAGCAGCTGAATATTTCGCCGTTCCAGCTGTCGTATGTGACGAACAGCAACGAGGGCGAGGGACTACTATTCTACGGTAACACGATTATCCCGTTCAAGGATAAGTTCGATACATCGCTGAAACTGTACAGCCTGATGACAACGAAGCCCAATGAGATGGGAAAATACAAGGAGAAGAAAGAAGCATGAACACACCGAACATTTTTGACCGACTGAGCCGTAAGATTCATCATCACTCTGACATGGAGCCGCACGAAAGTGATTCCGGCCCGCCTTTCGATGAGGTGGAGCCGCTCAACTTCCACGATGAAGAATCGGTGGTACATACGGTGCTGGAGGACTTTTACGCCGTTGGCACACTGGCCGATGAACTGACTGACGGCTTTCACATGGAAGCCCACGGTTATCTTGACCGTGAGGAAGTGAATGCCCGTCTGATCGCCTTTGCCCGGAAGCTGGAGCAGGTGCTTGACAAGTGGGAAACCCACGCAGCCTTGATCGCATGACGGCTCCAGCCGGAAGGAGGTGATTTCCATAGCAGACAAAAAGTTTCGGGGCAGAGATAAAATCGTCCAGAAAATGACCAAGGATGGTCTGGTGGATGAAAACCTCCGCACCGGGGAACAGAAGTCCGCAACCGCAGAAGAAAAGCCGGAGAAGGAAGATTCGGCAAAAGAAACTGCGGAAAAGGAAACAGATGAAGAAACTATCGTGGAAGAAGAACGGTGCATGGATGCCGGGGACGGGGAGGAGGATGCACCCCGGCATCACAGCACCGCCAAGCAGAGCGCAGACTATTATAAAGCCCATCAGGAGGAGGGCAAGCCAAAGGATGCGCCTGCGGAATCGGATGCAGAGCCGCCCACAAAGAAAGGCCGACTTTCTTTTGAAGATGAAAAAGGCGGCATTGTCCGTGGCGTAGGAATGGGCGTTAAAAAGGTGGCCAAGAAAGGAGTGGACACCGCCACCGGGTATGCCCATCAGAAAGTACATCAGGTAGAAAAGGACAATTCCGGCGTGGAAGCTGCTCACAAGTCGGAAGAAGCCGCCGAACGCCTGCGCCACTTTGTCAAAGGCAGGAAAAAGCCCAAAGATAAATCCGCCAGAGCGGAGAAAAGAGGTGGCGAGGATCAGAAATCCAGCCGTCTGAAATTCTCCGAGAGCGAGGGCGGCACGGCAGAAAATGCAGCAGAACCGCAGCTGAAAAAGAAACAGCCCCAGCCGCCACCGACTGCCGCAGGAGGTGAAGCAAAAACAGTCGGTGCGAAGTTTTACCAGAAAAAGCAGTATAAGGATGCCTATGCAGCCGCCAAGCGCGGCCAGAAAGCCGGAACTGCCGCCAGCAAGCAGGCAGCAGCGGCAACAAACACCATTACGGAGAAAGCGAAAGCGGCGGTGCAGGAGATCATCGTGCAGCATAAAACTTTGTGGGTTGGTATTGGTGTGGGTATTCTGCTGGTGATGGTCATGCTGGGAGCCTTTTCAAGCTGTGGTGCGGCAATTCAGGGAACGGGCAGTACCTTTGTGGGAACGACCTACCCCAGCAAAGATGCCGACATGAAAGGTGCAGAAGAGGATTATCTGGAACTGGAAAAAGAACTGGATAAGCAGATTCGGCAGATGGAATCCACCCATCCGGGCTATGATGAATACCGCTATCAGCTGGACGAGATCGGCCATGACCCGTATCAGCTGATTTCTCATTTGACGGCAGTTTATGAGCAGTTCACCAGAGGACAGGTCAAGCCTGTTATCAAAGAACTGTTCAAGCAACAGTATCTCCTGAAAGTGTGGGAAACCATTGAGATCCGCACTCGCATGGAAACCAGAGTAGGGATTCGGCCAACGATTGACGCTTTTGGAAATGTCAGTATGGAAACCTATACCTATCAGGAAGAAGTGGAGTACGAGTATAAAATCCTCAATGTCCTGCTGAAAAATAAGGGCTTTGATACCATCGCGCGGAAGAACATGAACCGGAAGCAGACCGGACGGTACGATGCCTATAACCTGACCTACGGCAACCGCCCCGAACTGTTCGGCGCAGGATCACCGACTTACAGCGGCGGCACAACGGGCAGTATTGGCACGGGCGGCGGTGCTGGTGGCTCCGGCGGTGGTTTCAAGTATGATATTCCCTCGGAAGCCCTTTCAGATGAAAAGTTCGCAAGGATGATTGAGGAAGCCGAAAAATATCTCGGTATGCCGTATGTGTGGGGCGGCAGTTCCCCAAGCACCAGTTTTGACTGTTCCGGTTTCGTCTGCTGGGTCATCAATAACAGCGGCAATGGGTGGAGCGTTGGGCGTACGACGGCCAACGGCCTGCGAGGGAAATGCAGCTATGTTTCCCCTGCGGATGCACAGCCTGGTGACTTGATCTTCTTCGAGAAAACCTATAACACTGCTGGTGCGTCGCACGTCGGCATCTATGTCGGTGATGGGATGATGATCCACTGCGGCGACCCCATTTCCTATACCAGCATCAATTCGACCTACTGGCAAAGCCACTTTTTAGGCTTTGGCCGTATCAACTGAGAGGAGGAACGATGGGCAAAAAATTACAGAAATATCTGGATGAAGCCGAAAAGACGGAACAGCAGATCGCGGAACTGGAAGAACGGCTGAGAACCATCCGGGCGGCACAGAAAAAGGAAGAGGACAGCGAGATCATTCGCGCTATCCGCAGCACCAAGATGGGCGGGCGCGAACTGCTGGCTCTGCTGGACAACATTCAGGCGGGCAACGTGACATTCCTGACCGCTGTAAACAACGCTTCGGAAGAAGCAGAAACGGAGGAAGCGATTGAAGAAGATGCTTAAACGGCTGGGTGTTGTTATTCCCAGCACAATTCTGACCCTGCTGATGACGGTGGGCTTTTCGACCCCGGCCTTTGCCTTTGTGGACACCACTGAAGTGATGGAGGAACCGACACAGGTGATCGAGGAAGAGGAACCGACCGAGGAAGAAAAAATCCCGTTCACCATCGCAGGCAACGGCGAGGTGGAGGATGACATCGTGGATGACCCCAGCAAGGAGTTCTTTACAGTCAAGACCAAGGGCGGCAATACGTTCTTTCTGGTGATCGACCGGGCGCGAAACAGCGAAAACGTCTATATGCTCTCGATGATCGACGAGTACGATTTGCAGGAGTTTCTGGACGATGAAGAGCGGAATGGAAAGCAGGAAGAAGAAACGCCTACGGTAGTTCTGCCCGAAACCAAACCCGAACCTACCCCGGATGTAGAAATCGAAGAACCGAAAGAGGAATCGGGCGGCGGCATGAATAAGATTCTGCTGCTGGTATTCGTGGCTGCGCTGGGCGGCGCAGGTGCTTTCTTCTACTTCTACATTTATAAGCCGAAGCCGAAAGAAGAAACGCCGCAGAGTGAAAATCTGGAAACCGACCAGAGCCTTGCGACTGTGAACGAGGATAATCAGTCCGGCAACGAAAATGACACATAAGAAAACCGTAACATAAGGATGCAGGGGTAGTCGAAAGGCTATCCCTGCTTTTTTCAAAAAGGAGAAAGCGTTGAAATATCTGGTGATTGCAGAAAAACCGAGCGTATCGAAATCCATTGCAAAAGTGATCGGTGCATATCGGCAGGAGGACGGGTATCTGGAGGGTGGGGATTGCGTGGTAAGCTGGTGTCTGGGGCATCTGGCAGAGTATGCAGCCCCGGAACATTACGATGAACGCTATGAAAACTGGCGTTTTGAGGATTTGCCGATTCTCCCTGCGGAGTGGAAACTGCTGGTACACAATACCAAGAAGCCGCAGTTCAATGTCCTGCGTAAACTGCTCCGCAGCAAGAAATTCGATTATGTGGTGAACGCCTGCGACGCGGGGCGTGAGGGCGAAGCGATTTTCCGTCGTGTGTATGCCCTTGCCGGAAGCAAACTCCCCATCAAGCGGCTGTGGATCAGCAGCATGGAGGATGCCGCTATCCAGCAGGGCTTTGAGAACCTGAGAGATGGCGCGGCCTATGATAACCTGTTTGCAGCGTCCGAGTGCAGAGCAAAAGCAGATTGGCTGATCGGTATGAATGGAACCCGTGCTTTTACAAAAAAGTACGGCAGAAAACAGACCATTGGCCGTGTGCAGACCCCGACGCTGGCGATGCTGGCCGAACGGCAGACCAAAATCCAGAACTTTGTAAAAGAACCTTATTACAAAGTGGAACTGTTTGGCGCTGGGGTTGTGGTGGTATCGGAACAGATGGCGCAGGAGCAGGATGCGGATGCTATGCAGGCCGCTTGTGATGGACAGTGCGCCGTGGTTGGCAGCATCGAGCGAAAGAGGGTAGAAAAGAAGCCCCCGAAGCTGTATGATCTGACGACCTTGCAGCGAGAAGCAAACCGCTATTACGGTCTGACCGCGAGCCAGACCTTGCAGGCATTGCAGGAACTGTATGAAGAAAAGCTAGTGACATACCCCAGAACAGACAGCCAGTTTGTGACCGAGGATATGCGCAAGACGGTGGAATCTCTGGTACTGGCCTTAGATGGCGCGGCGGCAGACGTAAGCTGCGTTATCAACAACAGCAAGGTCACAGACCATCATGCAATCCTGCCGACCATGCAGGGGGCAAAGTGTGATAAGGAAAAGCTGTCCGAAACCAAGCAGAAGATTCTTTCACTCATTATCTGGAAACTGGTGCAGGCTGTGCAGCCGCCGTTCATCTATGAGGATGTGCTGGTAACAGTGTGCTGTCAGGGCAGGAACTTCACGGCAAAATATAAGGATGTTTTGCAGCCCGGTTATACTGCAAAACCTGTTCCGCTTGTGGAGTCGGAGAAGAACAAGGATGCGTCACTTCCGAACGATCTGGAACAGGGGATGGTTATTCCGGTGGTACGGGCAGAGAAAAAGCAGGGCTTTACTTCACCGCCGAAAGTCTACACCGAAGATACCCTGCTGTCTGCCATGGAAACAGCAGGCAACAAGGAATTTGAAAAGGACACTGAGAAGAAAGGTCTGGGAACCCCTGCAACGCGCGCTGCGATTTTGGAAAAGCTGGTATCCTCCGGCTATGTGCAGCGTAAAGGCAAGCAGATGATTCCCACGGAGGACGGTGTGGCCGCGATCCGCAATATCCCGGACTACCTGAAATCTGCCAGTATGACAGCCGAATGGGAAAATGACCTGCTGCGGATGGAGCGCGGTGAGATCAAGCCCTATGATTTTATGCATGGCATCCACGGATTGCTCGATAAGATGTTGGCTGACCTCCGGCAGATTCCTACCGTCGCGGCAGCTCCCAATCATAATAAGGTAAGCGTAGGAAGCTGCCCGGTCTGCGGAAACCCTGTACATGAGAGTAAGCTCAGCTTTTGTTGTGCAGACCGCAGCTGTAAATTCGCCCTTTGGAAAGAAAGCAGATACTTGTCCAACATGAGAAAAACGCTGGACAAGAAGATGGCGGCAGACCTTTTGAAGAAAGGCCGCACCCATGTAAAAGACTTTTATTCCGCGAAAAAAGATAAGACATTCGCCGCTGACCTTGTGATGCGCGTCGAAGAGGGCCGTGCACAGTACAGTCTGGAATTTCCCAAAACACCGATGAAAACGAAAACGTAAAGGAGGTTTGACCCTTGCCACAGATTAACGATATTCGAGAATTGGCGCAGCAGAACGCCCGGTATGTCAGTAACTCGCCACAGGACTGGATGAGTTATCTGGATGTGGCGGCGCGGCTGTATCGCTATTCGTTCACCGATACACTCCTGATCCACGCACAGCGGCCCGATGCAACCGCCTGCGCAGAACTGGAACTCTGGAATCAGAAAATGAGCCGATGGGTCAACCGTGGCGCAAAAGGCATCGCGCTTCTGGATGATACCGGACCGCGTACCAAGCTGCGGTATGTGTTCGATATTGCTGACACCCATCTGGTGCGAGGCGGAAAAACACCGCTCTTATGGAATCTGGACAGCCACGAGCATGAGCAGACGATCTTAGACCATCTGGCAGATACCTATGGCTTATCCCAGACAGACAGCATGAATGCTGCCCTGCTGGAGCTGGCACAGCAGCTGACCGCCGACAATCTGGATGAAGCAATGGACGGTCTGGCCTATGAGGTGGCGGATACGTTTCTGGAAGAACTGGACGAAGATAACATCCGTGTCCGCTTCCGGGAACTGATGACCAACAGTATCTTCTATACGCTTTCCCGCCGCTGCGGGCAGGAGCCTATGGATGTGCTGGACGATGATGACTTTATCCGCATCGTGGATTTCAACAAGCTGCCGGTGCTGTCGTTCCTTGGCAACGCGGTTTCCGAACAGTGCGAGGCGGTTCTTTTTGACATTGGCCGAGAGATGCGGAAAATTTACAAAAAAGAAATCACGCAGCAGCTTGAAAAATCCGTTGACAGCTTGTATAATACCAATACGGACTTTAGCACATTAAAGCGCGAAACCAAAGAAAACACGACCAAAGGAGGACAAGAAAATGGAGTTGACGTATTACCGCAAGGGAGATTATCTGTTCCCGAATCTGGCCGTGAAGGACGAGCCGCAGATTATCGGGAAGTACGGGATGCTGCGCAGGACGTACCTGAAAGAGAACCGCAAGAACTGGTATCAGAGTATGCTGATGAGCGGCAGACTGAACCAGCATCTGGCGCAGATCGAGGAAGCAGCGGAGAACCGGATGGAAACCCTGCTGGACAGCCTGAACGAGAAGTTTCCGGCACCGAGCAAGGAGAAGGACCCGCTGGCATGGGCGGCACACCAGAACAACCTGACGGCGATGGCAGAAGAGATCGTTTTGAAGGAATTGGTGTACAATTAACTGAACCGACAACGGAACAGGATTTGAGCGAAGCAGAGGAAGAAATTGCCTCTGCTTTTTCTTTTCCTGATTTGCCGACCGTGGAACAACAGATCCGTGCCATTGAAGAACCGATTCGGGCACGGTACGCAGAGAAGATTGCACTGGATTCCGAGGTAGTTGATGAAGTTCTGCGCACGGGCAGCAACCGCAGCAAGGGTCAGCTGCGCCTGATCTACAATTTTATGGTCGAGAAAACCCCGGAAGAATACACGGAGTTCGTGAAAAACGAATATGGTACGGGCGGCAAAGGCTTTGAAATTGGCGGTGCGAAGTATGCGGTCTGGTTCGATGATTTAGGGCTGCGTATTGCAGCAGGCAGCACGGCAAAGGGCGGCACGCTTGTCAATGCGTTTTTGTCGTGGAAGGATGTGAGCAACCGCATCCATGAACTGCTCCGGCAGGGTGAGTATGCTCCGCAGGCGGTTCTGGATGCTGCAAGGCAGAATGCTTTGCAGGAACACGCGCAGACATTGGCTTATATGGAGCGCGACTTGGCAGATGGCGTTGCCGAAGCAGTCTTTCAGGATGCAGAAATCTTCAGGGGCGGTTTCCCGGAACTGACAGACAGGTTGGCAGGTTTGCTGGACGATGCAGCTTTTTTGACCGATCTCAATGAGAGATTGTCCGCGCTGGGAGAAACCTATGCCGAAGATAAAGACCTGATGCGGATGCACTTTTATAAGCCGGATAAGGTGGCGGCGCTGTTCCACCAGTTTGCAAAACCTTATCAAAACTACTCGGCGCGGGATGGCTTTCACTGGAATGAGTACAAACGATTCATCACGGAAGATGAAATCAATGCTTACTTCACACGGGGCAGCAATTACTCGGATAGTCGGCTGGCAATCTATTCGTTCTTTCTGAATCATGAGGACAAAAAAGAACGGGCTGACTTCCTGAAAGAGCATTACGGGATCGGCGGCAGCAGCCATGCACTCTGCGGGGCAGACGATTCTCACGAAGATCACGATGGCAGGGGCATTTCTTTGGAGCGTGGCTCATACGGGAACCCGGATGCAAGCGTTCATCTGAACTGGAATCAGGCCGCAGGCCGAATCGACCAGCTTATCCGTGACAGTGAGTATTTGAAGCCGGCAGACTACTCCCGGATGCCTGCTTATGAGCGCGAGCGGATGGCAATGCGGGTGATGGGATTCTATCACCATCTGCCGAACGACGTGGAGCGGCCTTATCCGCAAGACCTTTACCATGAAGAAGGAAGAAAGGCTCTTGTTGAAAAGCTGGCAGACCCCGTACAGGCGGTGGAACTGCTGGAGCAGATGGACAATGCACTGCTGTCCGTGCCGCTGGATTCGGGAGAATATGAGCGTAAGGCAGAATCCCTCTCTATCCTGCACCAATATGTCGAGGGAACGTACACGATTTTCCCGGAAAAGAAGAGGGCTGTTGAGATTGCGGTTTCTGAACAGGGGCAGATGTCCATGTTTGACTTCATGGAGCAGGAGCCGCAATCGAAAGAGCAGTCAACCGCCGCAGCGGTTGAGGTACCCCAAAAGGCAAAAGTCGTTGCGCGGTATCAGTCAACGGTGATGATGCAGGCAGGATATATCGAGGATATTGCAATTCTGCAATATTCCGATGGCAAGTTCTATAACCATTACAACTATGACGAAGAAACGGGAACAGGTACAGCAGAATCAGGGCCGTTTAACAGTCTGAATGATGCAAAGGCGGTCATTCGTCAAACGAGAGAAGATGCAAAAGCAGTAGAATCGTTTGAAAATCAGCCCAAGCAAATGTACAGCAGAGAAAACGGCAGTTTTCTGTATTTGGACAATAACCATCTGTACCGCATTGAGCGTTCCAATGCGCATGACGTTTATCTGAAAGATATGGAAAATTCGGCGGTGGCTGGCCGGGTCATTCCGTTACCGTCATATAGCGAAACGCTGGCGAAGAATCCGCTGAACGATTTCCTGAAACTGGATGCAGACCGTACCCAGAAAGACAGCCGCAGCATCTATAAAGAATGTCTGTACACGCTGTTTGAAAAGGTAGAGCGCAGCGAAATCTATCCGCTGCTGCGTGACCGCGATACCACCGAGAAAGAAGCGGAAAATCTGATCCGTGAGAAAATCGAGGATTTGTTTGATTCTGGCGAGGTGGAAAATGCTGTTTACTCCGAGGCTATCGACACATGGGCGCACTTCGGAGAGTGGATTCAAGAAGATATTTTCCAGCGCACCTATCAGGACGTTATTACGGACAGACGGGATGCCGTTGCACTGTATCAGGATAGCAAGGACGCACCGCAGTGGGTGCGCGGCATGATGGTTCCGTATGCAGCGGAAGAAAAGGCCGTTGAGCCGACCTTGCAGCCCCTGCCGCTGGATGCCGCCAACGAGTATAACGCGCTGAAAGAGCGTTACCCGGATGCACTGGTCGGCTATGAGCAGTACGGAAACTTTGAGTTTTACGGCGAAGATGCAAAGCGCGTTTCAGAACTTCTTGGCAGCAAGCTGTTGGAAAAGGAAACCGCACTCGGCAAGGTTGAGGTATCTGGTTTTCCGCGTGAACAGTGGGTTTCACAGGCAATGAAGCTCTGGAAGCAGGGGGAGAGTGTCTATCTGTCCGGCCAGCAGGAAGATGGAACCCATGCCCAAACGAAATACTTCCGCAGAGAGGAATATCTGCCTGTTAATACCACCATCGAACTGGACGATAGAGAGTTCCGTGTTGATTCGGTCAACTTTGAACAGGGAACGGTCAGCTTGCAGGACATGACCCTTGCAAAAGAAGCCCGGTATCCGATTTTCCGAACGGAACCGCTGGAGTACATTTGGCATCTGTACGAACAGGCAGATGTACCGATGGAAGAAGCGGTGGAAATCACAGTCTTTACGGCTCTGCACAATGCTGGTGTAGCCTACGAGGATTTTTCCCCGGAGCAGATGGATGTGATCTATTCGGTGGCAGAATCGGGTGGCGAGTTGGAAGAACTGCTGAATCCCGACTTTCCGCCGGAACAGATGCAGTTGATCGCAGATGTGCAGAACCGAACGGATGCCATTAGCCGCGCAGCGGCAGAGGAAGCCCTTGAACCGTTGACGCAGCAGCCTATGACCCCGGCAGAGGTCAACCATGCACGGCGGCAGCACAATCTTCCGCTGGACAGTGAAGCAGAAACAGAGCAGCCTGTACAGCCCAAACAGGAACCTATGAACTTCCGTATTACGGACGATGATCTCGGCGCAGGAGGGCCGAAAACAAAGTATAAAGCCAATGTGGAAGCCATTCGGGTGCTGCAGACACTGGATGCAGAGCAGCGGCAGGCTACCGCAGAAGAGCAGGAGATACTTTCCCGGTATGTGGGCTGGGGCGGCATTCCGCAGGCGTTCGATGAAAACAACGCGGAATGGTCGAAAGAGTATGCCGAACTGCAGTCCCTGCTCACGGTAGATGAGTATAAGGAAGCCCGTGCCAGTACCCTGAATGCGTTTTACACTTCTCCTACGGTCATCAAGGCAATGTATGAAGCCCTGGGCAATATGGGATTGTCCAAAGGCAATGTGCTGGAACCGTCCTGTGGTGTCGGCAATTTCATGGGTCTGGTGCCGGACAGCATGGAGAAGATTCGGATGTACGGCGTGGAGCTGGATAGCATTTCGGGCCGCATTGCACAGCAGTTGTACCAGAAAAACAAGATTGCGGTGCAGGGTTTTGAAACCATGCAGTTTCCGGATAGCTTCTTCGACTGTGTTGTGGGCAACGTACCTTTCGGCAATTACAAGGTACCGGATAAGCGGTATGACCGCCACAATTTCCTCATCCACGATTATTTTATCGCCAAGAGCCTTGACCTTGTGCGTCCGGGCGGTGTGGTGGCGGTGGTAACGTCCAGCGGTACGATGGATAAGAAGGATTCCTCTGTCCGTGAGTATCTTGCCAACCGTGCCGATCTGGTAGGTGCGATTCGACTGCCGAACAATGCGTTTCAGCGTAATGCCAACACCGGCGTGGTGGCTGACGTTCTGTTCCTGCAGAAGCGTGACCGTGCAGCGGTGGAGCGGGCTGACTGGGTGGATCTCGGTGAAACGCCGGAAGGCTATTCCATCAACCAGTATTTTGCGAAGCATCCTGAGATGGTGCTGGGAAAAATCACCACCGAAAGCACCCAGTACGGCAAGCAGGAAACAACGGTCAAGTCCATCGAGGGCGCAGACCTTGCCGGGCAGTTAAAAGAGGCGGTCGGCAACATCCAGGCTACCATCACGGAGCCGGAAATCTCCGACGATGAACTGGATGTGCAGGAAGAACCCATTCCGGCAGACCCAAATGTGAAGAATTTCAGCTTCACGAACGTGGATGGGCAGATTTACTACCGTGAAAATTCTTTTATGAACAAGGTGGAACTGCCTGCCGTAACTGCAGAGCGGGTGCTGGGCATGATCACTCTGCGGGAAACCACCCGGAAGCTGTTGGATTGTCAGCTGCATGATGGTTCGGATGCAGAAGTTCAGCTTTTGCAGAATGAACTGAAACAGCAGTACACCGCATTTAAGGCGCAGTATGGCCT
>OHUF01000881.1_pt1 | contig 11537 bp, 10 predicted proteins | sample 1579131 | NCBI WGS metagenome assembly OHUF01 (sample SAMEA3879553, study PRJEB24766) | human gut metagenome | biome: human-associated habitat; feature: feces | place: USA | collected 1985/1987 | reverse complement strand
CCATCCACATGGAGACAGTTCCATCTACGGAGCATTGGTCAACATGGCACAGGACTGGTCTACAAGATATCCGCTTGTTGATGGTCACGGAAACTTTGGTTCCGTCGACGGTGACGGTGCCGCTGCAATGCGATACACCGAGGCGAGACTGCAGAAAATTACACAGGAGGTCTATTTAAAGGATCTCGACAAAGACGTTGTCGATTTCGTACCGAACTTCGACGAGACGGAAAAAGAGCCGTCTGTTCTGCCGGTGCGCGTGCCGAACCTTCTGTTGAATGGCGCAGACGGTATCGCTGTCGGTATGGCAACAAGCATTCCGCCGCACAACCTGTGTGAGATTGTGGATGCGGTCAAGGCCTACATGAAAAACAATGACATCACCGTCAAAGGTCTGATGAAATACATCAAAGGACCGGATTTCCCGACCGGAGGAATTGTGGTCAATAAAGATGATCTTCCGGCAATCTATGAGAGCGGACAGGGGAAGATCAAGCTGCGTGGAAAAGTGGAAGTGGAAGAATTAAAAGGCGGCAAGAAGCAGCTTGTGATCACAGAGATCCCATACACGATGATCGGAGCCGGAATCGGAAAGTTCTTAAACGATGTCTGCAATCTTGTGGAATCCAAGAAGACGACAGATATCGTTGATATTTCAAACCAGTCTTCAAAAGAAGGAATCCGTATCGTGATCGAATTGAAGCGTGGTGCGGATGTTGAGAACCTGAAGAATATGCTTTATAAGAAGACACGTCTGGAAGATACATTTGGCGTAAATATGCTGGCGGTTGCGAATGGCAGACCGGAGACTTTAAGTCTGAAACAGATCATAGAACATCATGTGGATTTCCAGTTTGAGCTTGCAACGAGGAAATATACAACTTTGCTTGGCAAAGAGCGGGAGAAGAGTGAAGTTCAGGAAGGTCTGATCAAAGCATGTGATGTGATCGACCTGATCATTGAGATTTTACGAGGAAGTAAATCTGTAAAAGATGCGCGTGCCTGTCTGGTAAACGGTGAGACGGAAAACATTAAGTTCAAGTCTGCGATTTCTAAAAAGATGGCGGCAATGCTCCGTTTTACAGAACGTCAGGCAACGGCAATTCTGGAGATGCGTCTTTATCGTCTGATCGGTCTGGAGATTGAAGCACTTCAGAAAGAACATGAGAAGACATTAGAAAATATTGCCCGCTATGAAGATATTTTAAATAACTATGATTCTATGGCAGGCGTGATCATGGAAGAGCTTGACAGTTATAAAAAAGAATTCGGAAGAAAGCGTCGTACCGTTGTGGAGAATGCAGAAGAAGCTGTTTTTGAAGAGAAGAAGATTGAAGAGCAGCAGGTCGTCTTTCTGATGGATCGCTTTGGTTACGCGAAGACAGTGGATATCGGAGTCTATGAGAGGAATAAAGAAGCTGCAGACAAAGAGAATAAATACATTGTGCATTGTATGAACATTGGAAAACTCTGTCTGTTTACAGATGAAGGCAAGATGCATCAGGTGAAGGTGCTTGATCTTCCACATGGAAAGTTCAGAGACAAAGGGATTCCGATTGATAATGTAAGTAATTATTCAAGCAGTGAAGAACAGATTGTTATGATCTGTGAAGAAGAGCAGATGCGTTATTCAAAATTATTGTTTGCAACAGCACAGGGAATGATCAAGCGTGTGGATGGAAGTGAATTCCAGGTATCCAAGCGCACGATCGCGGCAACAAAGCTGCAGGAAGAAGACAGGCTTGTCGCAGTGAAGGTTGTGACGGAACAGCAGAATGTTGTCCTTCAGACGAAGAACGGATATTTCCTGAGGTTTTTATCTGCGGATGTTCCGGAGAAGAAAAAAGCAGCTGTCGGTGTCAGAGGAATTAAGCTTCAGAAGAAGGATGAATTAGAAGAAGTTTATCTTTTTGAAGAAGGAACAGAGACGAAGATTACTTATGGAGAAAAGACAGTTTCACTGAACCGCCTGAAACTGGCAAAACGGGATGGAACAGGAACCAAAAGCCGCTAGAAGTCTTGCCGGAAGCGGAGACGGTGAAGAAAGAGAAAGTCAAGGAGATTTCTAAGGTATTGTAAGAAAATGTGCAAAAACCCTTGATTTCCTCAAAGAAAAGTGCTAGAGTAAATATAGTTACATAAGGAATTGGCAGAAGAGTGGACGAAAGTTCACTCTTCTTTGGTGATATGGAAAATTCTTTATGAATCAGATCACAAACTATATTATAGAAGAAAAGGAGTTTGACGCAGCGTGTCCAGAAGAGAAGATTATGAACAGCAGACAGAAGCACTTCTCGAGCCTATCGTAGAGGAACTCGGGTTTGAGCTGGTAGATGTAGAATATGTGAAAGAAGGAGGTACCTGGTACCTTCGCGCGTATATTGACAAACCAGGCGGAATTGCCGTGGATGACTGTGAGGCAGTCAGCAGGAGATTCTCCGATATCCTTGATGAGAAGGATTATATTGAAGACTCCTATATCTTTGAAGTAAGTTCTCCGGGACTTGGAAGACCACTTAAGAAAGAGAAGGATTTTAAGAGAAATCTTGGAGAAGAAGTAGAGATCCGCACATACCGTGCAATCGACCGACAGAAAGAGTTCGTCGGAATTTTAAAGAGTTATGATGAGAATACAGTGACCATCACATACGAAGATGAGACAGAGCAGACATTTGACAGAAAAGAAATCGCTTTGATCCGTCAGGCTTTGGATTTTTAATTTAGGAGGAAAGAAAAATGAACACAGAATTACTCGAAGCATTGGATATTCTTGAAAAAGAGAAAAACATCAGCAAGGATGTCATGTTGGAGGCCATTGAGAATTCACTTTTAAGTGCATGTAAGAACCACTTCGGAACATCCGATAATATTAAGATCGTTATGGACCGCAACACATGTGACTACTCTGTATACGCAGAGAGAGAAGTTGTTGAAGAAGTATTTGATCCTGCAATCGAGATCAGTCTTGAGGATGCAGAGAAGATCAATCCGGCACTTCATATCGGAGATATCGCACAGGTTGAGCTTCATTCCAAGGAATTCGGACGTATTGCAACACAGAATGCAAAGAACCTGATTCTTCAGAAGATCAGAGAAGAAGAGCGCAAGGCAGTATTTGATCAGTATTTCGAGAAAGAGAAGGATATCGTAACAGGTATCGTACAGCGTTATATTGGCAAGAATATCAGTGTGAATCTTGGAAAAGCAGATGCAATCCTTACAGAGAACGAACAGGTGAAAGGAGAGCATTTCGAGCCGACAGAGCGTATTAAGCTTTATATCGTAGAAGTTAAGAACACACCAAAGGGACCAAAGATCCTTGTATCCCGTACACATCCGGAACTTGTAAAACGTCTGTTTGAATCAGAGGTTGCAGAGGTAAAGGACGGAACAGTTGAGATCAAGAGCATTGCCCGTGAGGCTGGTTCCCGTACAAAGATGGCTGTATGGTCTAACGATCCGAATGTTGATCCGGTCGGAGCTTGTGTTGGTATGAACGGTGCAAGAGTAAATGCAGTCGTAAAAGAGCTTCGTGGTGAGAAGATTGATATCATTAACTGGGATGAGAATCCGGCACTTCTGATTGAGAATGCACTCAGCCCTGCGAAGGTTATTTCTGTTATGGCTGATCCGGATGAGAAGATTGCAGGAGTTATTGTTCCTGATTATCAGCTTTCACTTGCAATCGGTAAAGAAGGCCAGAATGCAAGACTTGCAGCCCGTCTGACAGGATACAAGATCGATATCAAGAGTGAGACACAGGCAATTGAGTGTGGAGATCTTCCGGAGAACTACATGGAGCAGATGGGTATGGTCGGAGAAGAAGGCTATACAGTCGGAGAAGAGGAAGAAGAGTACGATGATGTTCCGGCAGATGCAGCTGATGAAGACGGAGCAGATGAGATTGAATTCGTTGAGACAGACGAAGAGTAAGATCTGAGGGAGTGAATTGTTTGGCAGTAAAGAAGAAAGTACCTATGCGTAAATGTGTAGGCTGCGGCGAGATGAAACCAAAGAAGGAACTGATTCGGATCCTCAGAACAGAGGAAGAAGAATTTGTCATTGACACAACCGGAAAGAAAAACGGACGTGGAGCGTATCTCTGTCCGCAGAAGGCATGTTTTGAGCAGGCTGTGAAGAACAGAGGACTGGAGCGTTCCTTTAAGCAGGCAATACCGCAGGAAGTATATGAACGGCTGGAAAAGGAGATGGATGAGATTGGCTAGAGATAAAGTACTGTCTCTGATCAGTCTGGCAACGAAAGCGGGGCGCTGCGCAAGCGGTGAATTTATGACAGAAGGACAGACAAAGTCCGGAAGAGCAAGCCTTGTAGTTGTTGCAGAAGACGCTTCAGATAATACAAAGAAAAAATTCCGTGATATGTGTAAATTTTATAAAGTTCCAATGATAGTTTACGGAGATAAAGATACCTTGGGGCATGCGATGGGAAAACAATTCCGTGCATCTCTGGCGATATTAGACGAAGGATTTGCAAAAGGAATATTAAAAGAACTGAAATCCCGTACCTGATGAATGGGAGTAGAAGACAAAGGTTCCCCGTTGATTGCTTGAAGGAGGTAGATTTATATGGCAGATGAGAAGATGCAGAATGAAAATAAAAAGAGTTTAAAAACCAGGGAGGATAACGTGGCAGAAGATATTAGAAGAGAAGCAGCTGGCAAAGATGCTGAGATGGCTGCAGATAAAACAACAGAAAAAGAGGGTGCTCCAAAGAAGAAAAATCTTGCATTTGTAGTTCGCCCACAGAATTCAAAGAACAGCAGCAGACTGCAGGGAAAACGTCCGGGACAGGGACGTCAGGGACAGAACCAGGGTCGTCCAAACGGTGATGGAAAACGCCCGGCAGCAGGACAGAGCCGTTCGAATGGTGAAGGAAAACCGGCTCGTACAGAGAAACCGGCAGCAAAAAGCGAAAGACCGGTTCGTGCAGCAGAGGACAGACCGGCACGTCCGGCACAGAACGGAGCACGTTCTGAGAGACCGCAGGGATCAAGAACAGAAAGAACAGGACGTCCGAGTGGTGAGGGAAGACAGGTACGCTCTGACAGACCGGGACAGAAACCATTTGGAGACAGACGTTCTAATGGCGAGAACAGAGGCGAAAACAGAGGACCACGTCAGGACAGAGACGGACGCGGACAGCGTTCTGACAGAGGAGGACGTGACGGATTCCAGGGACGCGACAACCGTGATGGAAGAGAGAACCGTGACGGACGCGGACAGGGACAGCGCTCTGACAGAAGAAATGACAATCGCAGAAACGACAGAAGTGACGCTACACCGATCGTAGAACAGCAGAAGACACAGAGAAACAAAGCGAAAGACAAAGAAAGAGATAATAAGAAGAAAGAATACAGAGATGAAGCTTTCGAAGGAAAAGGAAGAAAAGGCAAGAAGCAGAAACCGGCAGTGGAAGTGAAGAAGCCACAGGTGAAGGAAGAGAAGCAGGAAGAGCAGATCAAACAGATCGTGATTCCAGAAGTTCTTACAATTAAAGAGCTTGCTGATAAGATGAAGATTGTTCCTTCTGTTATTGTTAAGAAGCTTTTCATGCAGGGCAAGATCGTAACTGTAAACCAGGAAGTTGATTATGAGACAGCAGAAGAGATCGCGATGGAATTCGATGTTCTCTGTGAGAAAGAAGAAGTTGTAGATGTGATCGAAGAACTTCTGAAAGAGGATGAAGAAGACGAAAGTCTTATGGTAAAACGCCCACCGGTTGTATGTGTTATGGGTCATGTTGACCATGGTAAGACATCTCTTCTGGATGCAATCCGTAACAGTAATGTAACAGGTCGTGAGGCCGGTGGTATCACACAGCACATCGGTGCATCTGTTGTTGAGATTAACGGAGAAAAGATCACATTCCTCGACACACCGGGACATGAGGCATTTACTGCAATGCGTATGCGTGGAGCAAACTCTACAGATATCGCAATCCTTGTAGTTGCTGCGGATGACGGTGTTATGCCACAGACAATTGAGGCGATCAACCATGCGAAAGCAGCAGGAATTGAGATTATTGTTGCGATCAACAAGATCGATAAGCCAAGTGCGAATGTTGAACGTGTAAAACAGGAACTGACAGAATACGAACTGATTCCGGAAGACTGGGGCGGAAGCACAATCTTTGTTCCGGTATCAGCGCATACACATGAAGGAATCCAGGATCTTCTTGAGATGATCCTTCTGACAGCAGAGGTTATGGAACTGAAAGCGAACCCGAACCGTGCCGCACGTGGTCTTGTGATCGAGGCTGAGCTTGATAAAGGTAAGGGATCTGTTGCAACTGTTCTTGTACAGAAAGGTACACTCCACGTAGGAGATGCGATCGCAGCAGGAAGCGCTCATGGTCGTGTAAGAGCGATGATGGATGACAAGGGAAGACGTGTGAAAGAAGCAGGTCCGTCCCAGCCGGTTGAGATCCTTGGTCTGAATGATGTTCCGAATGCGGGAGAAGTATTCGTAGGATGTGAGTCTGATAAAGAAGCAAGAGCGTTTGCAGAGACATTTATTTCCCAGAACAAGGTAAAACTTCTGGAAGAGACGAAGTCCAAGATGTCTCTGGATGATCTGTTCAACCAGATCCAGGAAGGTAACCTGAAAGAACTTGACATTGTTGTTAAGGCTGATGTTCAGGGATCTGTAGAGGCAATCAAGCAGAGTCTTCTGAAGCTGAGTAACGATGAAGTTGTTGTTAAGATCATCCATGGCGGTGTTGGTGCGATCAATGAATCTGACGTTATCCTTGCATCTGCATCAAATGCGATCATCATTGGATTTAACGTTCGTCCGGATGCAACAGCGAAAGATATCGCTGAGCGCGAGGGCGTTGACTTAAGACTTTACAGAGTTATCTACAATGCCATCGAAGATGTAGAGGCAGCCATGAAGGGTATGCTTGATCCTGTCTTTGAGGAGAAGGTTCTCGGTCATGCGGAAGTACGTCAGACATTCAAGGCATCAGGAGTTGGAACAATTGCCGGTGCGTATGTGCTTGACGGTATCTTCGAGAGAAACTGTTCTGTTCGTCTGATCCGTGACGGAATCGTTGTATTCGACGGACCGCTGGCATCTCTGAAGCGTTTCAAAGATGACGTGAAGGAAGTCAGAACAGGATATGAGTGTGGTCTCGTATTCGAGAACTACAATGACATTAAAGAAGGCGATCAGGTTGAAGCCTACAAGATGGTAGAGACAGAACGCAAGTAAGAATAAAAGATGCCGACATTTGCAGAGTGTTGTAATTGTCAGCAGGTGACAGAATTGTTACTCGTGCAGGGGTCATACATTGCAGGAGTAACTTTTCTGTATAAAAAAGGAGTTATAACATGAGAAAGAACAGTATTAAGAATACAAGAGTCAATGCAGAAGTACAGCGTGAGCTGAGTAATATCCTGCGTGGCGGGATCAAAGATCCACGTGTTGCACCGCTGACATCTGTTGTTGCTGTTGAAGTAGCACCGGATCTTAAGACATGCAAGGCATATATCAGTGTTCTCGGAGACAAGAAAGCACAGGAAGATACGATCAAAGGTCTTCAGAGTGCAGAGGGATATATCCGCAGAGAACTTGCACGTACAGTGAATATGCGCAACACACCACAGATTACATTTATCGTAGACCAGTCCATTGAATATGGAGTAAATATCAGCAAGAAAATTGACGAAGTGACAAGAGATTTGAAGGATGGAGCTGAGGAATAGATGATCGTATTAAACGATGTATTAAAAGGGAAACACAGTGTAGCCATTGGCGGACACATTCGTCCAGATGGGGACTGCGTTGGTTCTACAATTGGATTATATCTTTATCTGACCACTTATTATCCGGAGATTGAGACAGATCTGTATCTGGAGGAGATTCCGGAAGCATTTCAGATGATGGGACACAGAGATGTGCCGAAGCATGAGATTGTAGAAGGCAAAGTTTATGACCTTTTCATCAGTCTGGATTGTGGGGACGAAAGACGTCTTGGTTTTTCCGAGCCGGTGTTCCAAAAGGCAAAGGAAACTTTATGTGTGGATCACCACGTCAGTAACGAGTCTTTTGCAGACACGAATTATATCGTGCCGGATGCAAGTTCTACTTCTGAACTCGTTTTCCGTCTGCTGGATGAGGAGAAGATTACGGAAGAAATCGCATCTTTCCTTTATATGGGGATTGTGCATGATACCGGAGTGTTCCAGTATTCCTGTACTTCACCGGAGACAATGGAAGTCGGTGCTGCACTTTTAAGAAAAGGGATCAATGGAAGCGCGATCATTGACGGAACATATTTTGAAAAATCCTATGTTCAGAATCAGATGCTTGGGAAGGCACTTCTTGAGAGTATGATGATCCTGAATAAGAAAGCGGTTGTCTCAGTGATACGTTTGAAAGAAATGGAGTTCTTCCAGGCAAAACCGTCTGATCTGGATGGAATTGTCAGCGTATTGCGTCAGACAAGAGGTGTGGAGGTTGCAATCCTTCTTTACGAGCTCGAACCGCAGACATTTAAAGTAAGCCTTAGATCAAAAGAAATCGTTGATGTAAGTGCAGTTGCGAAATATTATGGTGGTGGCGGTCATGTGAGAGCAGCCGGTGTTACAATGAAAGGTTCCCCGCATGATGTGATCAACAATCTGACACTTTTAATTGAAAGACAGCTTAGAGCGGCAGAAGAGAAAAACGAGGAAAAATGATAAACGGAATAGTTAATATTTACAAAGAAAAAGGATACACTTCCCATGATGTGGTTGCGGTTCTTCGAAAAGTTGTCGGACAGAAGAAGATCGGCCATACAGGTACGCTTGATCCGGATGCAACGGGAGTCCTTCCGGTGTGTCTCGGAAGAGCAACAAAGGTTTGTGAGCTTCTGACAGATCATGATAAGACATATGAGGCTCTGCTGCTTTTAGGAAAGACGACAGATACGCAGGACATTTCCGGAGAGGTTCTGGAGGAGAGGGATCCGGGCGATCTGACGGAAGAGGAAGTACGTTCCTGTATCGAATCATTTATCGGAGAATACGATCAGATTCCGCCAATGTACTCTGCGTTGAAAGTGAATGGGAAGAAGCTTTATGAGCTTGCCCGTGAAGGAAAGACCGTGGAGCGTAAGAGCAGAAAAGTCCAGATCCATGGAATTCGCATTCTGGAGATGAATCTTCCGCATGTGCGTATGGAGGTGGACTGTTCTAAGGGAACATATATCCGTACTTTGTGCCATGACATTGGAGAGAAGCTTCAGGTAGGCGGCTGTATGGAAGAACTTGAGCGTACGAAAGTCGGCCGTTTCCTGAAAGAAGATGCGGTAACACTGGATGAAGTGCGACAGAAGATGGAACAGGGAGAAGGTGCAGAACTTTTCACTCCTCTGGATCAGATCTTCGCGGAACTGCCGGCCGTTACTGTGACGGATGCGAAGGCATGGATGTCTTATAACGGAAATGATCTTCCGGAACGTTTTCTGTTAGAAAAAGAAGAGTGGACAGATGGACAGGAAGTCAGAGTATATGATTCCAGAAAGAATTTTATCGGTCTTTATCAGTATCGTGCCCCGAAGAAGCTGTTCCATATTAAGAAAATGTTTCTGGATCCTGAAGCAGAGAAAATTGAGAAATAAAGGACGAATAAGACAGACATGCAATATATAAAAGGATTAGATGCCTTTGACGGAAGAAATCACACAGCGGTAACGCTTGGAAAGTTTGATGGATTGCATAGAGGACATCAGAAGCTGCTCAACAGAATAATGAAATATGCGCAGAAGGAAGATTGCGACAGTGTCGTTTGTGCTTTTGATATGGACAGAGACTGTCTGATGACAAATGAAGAGCGAAGAGCATTTCTTGAGGACAAGGTAGATTATCTGATCGAGATTCCATTTACGAGAGAAATGATGGAGATGGAAGCAGAGAAATTTATTGATGAAATCCTGCATAAGAAGCTACACGCATCACACATTGTTGTCGGAACGGACTTTAACTTTGGTCATGAAAAAAGAGGAAATCACCAGATGCTGGAGAAATATGCAGCGAAATATGGCTATACAGTTGATGTGGTCGAGAAAGCATATTACAAAGACCGGGAGATCAGCAGCACTTATATCAGGGAACTTCTCCTCGATGGAAATGTTCCTCTTGCAAATAAGCTTCTGGGGTATCCGTATGAGATCACCAGTGTTGTGGAACATGGACAGCAGCTTGGAAGAACACTTGGATTTCCGACAATGAATCTTGCACCGCAGGAAAAGAAAATCCTGCCAAAGTACGGTGTCTATGCCTGTCGCGTCCTTGTGGATGGTGTATGGTATGGCGGTGTGGGAAATGCCGGAGTGAAACCGACCGTTGCGCAAGAGAAAAGACGGTTGTTCGAAGTTTATGTTTACGGATATGAAGGCGATGCTTACGGGAAGACTGCTACAGTGCAGATTCTGGAGTTCGAACGTCCGGAAACGAAATTTCATTCGGTTGAAGAACTCAAAGACCGCGTGATGAAAGATATGCGGTACGGAGAGGAATATCTGAAAAATCATCCATTCGATGAAAGATAAAAGATTTTAAATTTGTGCTTTACAAGCAGATATCTCTGTGCTATACTATCCGAGGTATCAAATCAGCCGGTGTTCGGTAATCGGATCACTCCGACCATTGCTTAATGCCAGGCGGTTTAACTAAGAATTTTAAGGAGGATATTACAATGATCGCAAAAGAGAAGAAACAGGCTATCATCAAAGAATTTGGAAGAACAGAGGGAGATACAGGATCACCGGAAGTACAGGTTGCTATCCTTACAGCAAGAATCAACGAGCTGACAGATCACTTCAAAGCTAACCCGAAGGATCACCACTCAAGAAGAGGACTTCTTAAGATGGTTGGACAGAGAAGAGGACTTCTTGCATACCTCAAGAAAGTAGATATCGAGAGATACCGTGCTCTGATCGAGAAACTTGGTCTGAGAAAATAATAAGATTTTCCCAAAAAGAAGATCAATTGACAGATCAGAAGCTGCATCTGATGATGTGGTTTCTGGTCTGTTTCTTTTTGTCTGAATTTTTGGTACTTTTTGGTCTTTTTTTGGAAAACTATTTACTTCTTATTATAGAATATGATATAATTTAAAAGCTTATGGGTAGAGAAGAACCGAGACCACTGAAAAGTGTATTATCCAACGACTACAGTGGGTTTCAATTGCTATAGAATAGTACATTTTTCAGTAGTTTCGGAGCAAATTGTTCTGCTCATATAAAACGAAGATAAGATAAAAAGGAGAAAACCATGTATAAAAAGTTTGAAATGGAACTGGCCGGCAGAACACTGCGCGTGGATGTTGACCGTGTGGCAAAACAGGCGAATGGTGCAGTGCTGATGCATTATGGTGACACAACTGTACTGTGTACAGCAACAGCATCTGACAAGCCGAGAGAAGGAATTGATTTCTTCCCACTCAGCGTAGAGTATAATGAGAGAATGTACGCTGTAGGAAAGATCCCGGGAGGATTTAATAAGAGAGAGGGAAAAGCATCTGAGAAT
>OHUF01000877.1_pt1 | contig 11596 bp, 10 predicted proteins | sample 1579131 | NCBI WGS metagenome assembly OHUF01 (sample SAMEA3879553, study PRJEB24766) | human gut metagenome | biome: human-associated habitat; feature: feces | place: USA | collected 1985/1987 | reverse complement strand
TCTTCGAGCCGGTGTAAAAGAAGATACTGGTTGTCAATAGGAGAATGATATGGAACACAATTTCAAATGGAAAAACGACGGTCGCACCAAGGTCATGATTGGTTGCGGTACCCGTCCGGAGATTATCCGACTGGCTGCGGTTATCAAGCGTTGCCGGGAATACTTTGACTGCTGCGTGGTCTACTACAATCAGAACTGGGACAGAAACCTCTCCACCGTTTTCTGGGAAGACTTTGAACTGAAAAACACCTTTGGGGAATACGGACCCGACATTCTGGTGCCCGTGGTGGGCGAAAATCTCGGCGTGACCTGTGGAAACATCATGGGACGCAGCTATGAACTCCTCTCTGAATTGCAGCCGGAGGGCTATCTGGTGCTGGGCGATACCAACTCCTGCCTGTCTGCCATCTCTGCGAAGCGGCTGCACATTCCTCTGTTTCACATGGAGGCCGGCAACCGCTGCAAGGATGAGTGCCTGCCTGAGGAGACTAATCGCCGCATCGTGGATGTGATTTCTGACGTGAATATGTGCTATTCCGAGTTTGCCCGGAAGTATCTGGCGGACACCGGACTGCCCAAGGAACGCACCTACCAGACCGGCTCTCCCATGGCGGAAGTCCTGCACATGAATCTGGAGAAGATCCAGAAAAGCGACGTGCTGGAGCGTCTGGGACTGGAGAAGGACAAGTACATTCTGCTGTCTGCCCACCGTGAGGAGAACATCGACTCTGAAAAGAACTTCCTGAGCCTGTTCACCGCCATCAATGCACTGGCGGAGAAGTACGATATGCCCATCCTGTATTCCTGCCATCCCCGCAGCAAGCACCGTCTGGAACAGAGTGGCTTCCAGCTGGACCCTCGTGTTCGCGTCAATGAGCCGCTGGGCTTCAACGACTATAACAAGCTGCAAATGAACGCTTTGGCAATCGTCTCCGACTCCGGCACCCTGCCCGAGGAGAGCAGCTTCTATCTGTCTATTGGTCATCCCATCGCCGCTGTGTGCATCCGCACCTCCACCGAGCGTCCCGAGGCACTGGAAGCTGGTGACTTTATTCTGGCTGGCATTACCACCCGGGAGCTGCTCAACGCCACCGACATGGCGATTGAGATGAAGCAGAAGGGCGTTCTGGGTAAGCCCTGCCCCGACTATGTGGATGAAACCGTGTCCATGAAGGTGGTTCGCATCATTCAGGGCTATGTAAACGTCGTTAATAAGATGGTGTGGAGAAAGTACTGATTCTCCACAGCAGCCATGTGTTCAGCCACATGGCTGTGCTGCTCAAGTATGCTACCTCTCCGCGGTGAGCAGCAGGCAACGGATTTTCCGGAGCTAAATTATACAAGATCGGTGTTGTGAAGTCGACATATGGATGAATAATGTCTTTAAATAGCGATGATAGATAAGAGGAAACCGAAATGCAGGATAATATATGCGTTAGCATAATTTGCAATACTTATAACCACGAAAAGTATATTGCGCATGCGCTAGAGAGTTTTTTGATGCAAAAAACAGTTTTTTCCTTTGAAATACTAGTTCATGATGACGCATCAACGGATTCTACACCTGATATTATCAAAACCTATGCGGAAAAATATCCAGATATAATCAAGCCAATTTTACAAACAGAAAATCAATTCAGTAAGGGCATAAATGTGACCCAAGTGTTTCAGTATTCTCGTGCGAAAGGGAAGTATATTGCTTTCTGTGAGGGAGATGATTATTGGATAGATTCTAATAAGCTGCAATTTCAGGTTGATTGGCTGGAGCAACATCCGCAAGATATCGGCTGTGTCCATAAATATATAGTTGTTGATGAAGATGAAAATATTCAGAATATAAAAACTTTTGGATATTACGAAAAAGAAGAACGTTATACATTGAAAGACTTTGAAGAAAAAGAACTTCCTAGCCAACTTGCAAGTCTCGTTTGTCGGAATATTTTTAGAAATCAGGGAGAGAGCTATCCGGAGAGCTTCAATGCAGTAGATATTCAGGGAGATATAAAAATCTATTTATATTTATTGGCACATGGTTCCATATATCGACTTCCTCAGACATATTCTGCATATAGGTTTGTACGCAAAGTAGGAGGAAATTCATGGTCATCGAGGAATATTGGAGCTAGAAAAGGGTATCAAAACTGGATGGCTTATCAAGAACTTGAAAAGGCATTCCGCAAGGAATATGGTATCGAGGTTTCACTGAAAAAAAGACGTGCCGCAATGGCTGCAGAGGTTGTAATTGATTGCTTATACCATCGGAAAGGGGCGTCGTGGAGCCATGCATGGGAAGTGATTACTAAACAGGATGATTGCCTTTCTATGGTTGCGAAAATCGCTATAAATAAAATAAATCGAAAGATTAAAGGAAAAATCGATTAGTATATGTCAAATAAAAAAGTAATAGGGAACTTCCTCTGGCGCTTTGCGGAACGCTGCGGTGCCCAACTTGTAACCTTTATCGTATCTATTGTACTTGCCCGCATTCTTGCACCAGAAGACTACGGTCAAATTGCTTTGATTACGGTCTTTACCACCATCATGCAAGTGTTTGTTGATAGTGGCTTAGGTACCGCACTAATTCAGAAAAAGGATGCTGATGATCTGGATTTCTCGTCAGTGTTCTATTTCAATTTTGTGGTTTGCTTGGTTTTGTACGCCATCATGTTTATGGCGGCGCCGGTGATTGCCAACTTCTACAATGATTTGTCTCTGACTCCAATAATCCGTGTTATTAGCTTGACCATTGTAATTTCTGGTGTAAAAGGTATTCAGCAATCCTATGTGTCGCGTAATATGCTGTTCAAGCGGTTTTTTTACGCAACGCTAGGCGGAACGATTTTTTCTGCGTTTCTGGGCATTGGTTTGGCTTACGCGGGTTTTGGTGTGTGGGCTATTGTGGCCCAGCAACTATCCAATACAGCCATTGATACCTTGATATTGTGGCTGACGGTTAAATGGCGTCCAAAGAAGATGTTCTCTTGGGAAAGACTAAAAGGACTGCTTTCCTTTGGCTGGAAAATGCTGGCTTCATCATTGCTGGATACCATCTACACGAATATTCGCAGCCTGATTATAGGTAAATTGTATTCGTCTGCGGATTTGGCATACTACAACCAAGGCGATAAGTTCCCAAGTGTGATTGCAAACAATATCAATACGTCCATTGACAGCGTTCTTCTGCCAACGATGGCAGGCGTGCAAGATGACGCTAGTCGAGTAAAGTCCATGACCCGCCGGGCTATAAAAACCAGCACCTATATTATGGCTCCGTTGATGATGGGCTTGGCATTCTGTGCAGAGCCGATTGTTCGGTTGGTCTTGACGGATAAATGGCTACCATGCGTCCCGTTTTTACGCATTTTCTGCATTACTTATATGTTCTATCCAATCCACACAGCAAACCTGAATGCAATCAAAGCAATGGGGCGTAGCGATTTGTTTTTGAAGCTTGAAATTGCGAAGAAGATTGTTGGTATGACGTTGCTGCTTTCTACTATGTGGTTTGGCGTTATGGCAATGGCTTATAGCTTGCTTGTCAGCAGTGTTACAAGCCAAATCATCAACTCATGGCCCAATCGGAAACTTTTGAATTATCGATATTGGGATCAGTTGAAGGATATTCTGCCGAGCATTGCTATAGCAATCTTTATGGGATGCTGCGTGAATCTTGTTGGCCTGCTTCACCTGTCAAATGCTGTCACGTTACTGATTCAGATTCCGATGGGTGCGGTAATTTACATTGGAGCATCGGCTGCCTTGCATCTGGAATCCTATGAATATCTGATGGGCATGATTCGCCCTGTCTTGAAAAAAATTGCAAGAAAGTAAAGGCGATAAAAATGAAAAAAATCCTTTTATTAGGTGGTTCTGCGCAGCAAGTAGTAGCTATTGAAACTGCAAAAAGGCTCGGTTACTACACTGTTCTGTGCGATTTCCTGACGGATAACCCCGGGCAGTATGTCGCAGATAAGTTCTATCTTGTAAGTACTACAGATAAGGATGCAGTACTTGAGGTAGCGCAGAAGGAAAAAGTTAATGGCGTTTTGGCCTATGCATCTGACCCCGCTGCACCCACAGCAGCTTATGTGGGTGAAAAATTAAAACTGCCAACAAACCCTTATTACGCGGTAGATATCCTCTGCAATAAAGATCGTTTTCGTGCATTTTTGCAAGACAATGGATTTAATGCGCCAGTATCTATGGGATATCAAACTATTGAGGATGCGATGGCAGATACTTCTCGATTTCGGTTGCCGGTCATCGTCAAGCCGGTAGATTCTTCTGGCTCAAAAGGAGCTACTGTACTGCATAGCTGGGATAAGGTAAACGACGCATTAGAATTTGCTTTTTCATTTTCTCGTGCCCACCGAGTGATCGTTGAAGAATATATTGAGAAAAAACATCCATATCTTATCGGTGGCGATATTTTTGTTTTAAATGGAAAAGTGGTTATATGGGGGCTTCTTAATTGCCATAGAGATGCCCGGGTGAATCCATTAGTTCCTGTCGGAAAAAGCTATCCGTTAATTCTGGAGGAAGCCGATGTACAACTTGTTCAACAAACGCTGCAAAGCATGATGGACAAACTGGGAATTCGATTTGGCTCGGTCAATGTTGAATTGGTTATTGATAAGAACAATCGAGTATGGCCTATCGACATTGGACCGAGAGCTGGCGGAAATATGATACCGGACTTATTGGGAAAGATTTTTGGCGCTGATTTAGTTGAAATGGCAGTCCAAGCGGCAATGGGGCAACCTGTTTTAACTACAGTACATAAACCTGAGGGCTGTTATGCAACGCATAATTTGCACAGTACAACTGATGGAATATATAAGCAGATTGTATTTAGTGATGAATTAAAAAAATATTTGCAGGAAATACATCTCTACAAAAAGCCCGGAGACCGTGTGGAACGGTTTGACAATGCAGCAAAATGTCTTGGAATTATCTTTATGAAATTTCCTGATGTTGCAACAGCTGAAAGTATTTTATCCCATATAGAAAAGCACATCGATGTTCAATTAACGACGGAGTAAAGTTATGAAGGAAATTGGCGGGTATATAGAGCTTGACACTTATACAGGCGCAATGCTCCACGAAAAAGCGATTGCACTGAATTGCGGAAGAGGAGCACTTGAATATCTTTGCGAAGCGAAGATGATTCGGAAGTTATATCTGCCGTATTTTCTTTGCGATTCTGTGCCAAATCTCTGCAAAAAATAAATATCGAAAAGGAATGCCCGGCGGATAGGCTGGAATACCATTACGCAGCTGATATTCTTCCTATTCCGATTGACCAACGATACGGAAAAGAAGATATGAAAAGAATTGCTGAAATGGTTAAGAAAACCATGAGTATAAAAGAGGAGTGAAAGTTTATGTCTGATAATATCTTAGTGACACGTTCGTCTATGCCAAGCCTGGATGAGTACATAGAAGAAATTCGTCCTATTTGGCAAAGCCATTGGCTAACAAATATGGGGGCAAAGCACCAGCAGTTGCAGGCAGAGTTGGAGGAATATTTGGGTGTGCCCCATGTGGCTCTTTATACCAATGGCCATCTGGCTCTGGAAAATGCTATTGCTGCCCTGAATCTGCCGGAGGGCGGTGAGGTTATTACCACGCCGTTTACCTTCGCTTCTACCACTCATGCAATTGTTCGCAATGGTCTTGTTCCGGTGTTCTGTGATGTGAACGATAAAGACTATACCATGGATGTGACGAAGATCGAAGGTCTTATCACTGACCGCACAGTGGCGATCGTTCCGGTACATGTATATGGCAATATTTGTGATGTGGAAGCTATTGAAACGATTGCAAAGAAATACGGCCTGAAGGTGATCTATGATGCAGCTCATGCCTTTGCCGTGAAGTATAAGGGCATGTCTACTGCTTGCTTTGGCGATGCTTCTATGTTCAGCTTCCATGCTACTAAGGTATTCAACACTATCGAGGGCGGTGCAGTCTGCTTTAAGGATGATAGCTGGGTTCAGCTATTGAACGACCAGAAGAATTTTGGTATCCATGGTCCTGAGTCGGTTTGCTTTGTAGGCGGTAATGCCAAGATGAACGAATTTCAGGCAGCTATGGGCATCTGCAATTTGCGGCATCTGGACGAGGAAATTGCTAAGCGCAAGAAGGTCGTGGAGCGTTACCGTGAGCGACTTTCCGGCGTGGAAGGTATCAAACTTAGTGCAATTCAGGAAAATGTAGAAAGCAACTATGCATATTTCCCGGTCGTGTTTGATGGGTATAAGTACACCCGCAATGAAATCTATGAAATGCTTCAGGAGCAGGGCATCACGGCCAGAAAATACTTCTATCCGCTGACCAACAGCTTTGAGTGCTATCGGAATTATCCGACTGCAGGGACAGAGAAGACCCCTGTGGCACAGCATCTGGCATTGCGTGTGCTGACTCTGCCTTTGTACGCGGATCTGTCTCTGGAAGATGTGGACCGCATCTGCAATGTCATTATTGGAAAGAAAGCCTAATGTTATAAATAGTTGCAAGTTTTAAAATGTGTGATGTTGCGGAAAGAGAAATAAGCTTAGTCGCTACTATTGAAATATTCCATGGTCGGTCAAAGCTTATAAAGTTGTGTGACGATAAAAACAAAATAAATTCCATATGGTTTTGCAAACTAATCTGTACAGAAGACGGAATAGAGACTATAAGTTGCTTGTATGATATTTAAGAGGTACTGTAGAAATGAATAAAGTATTGATGCTAGGAAGCGATTATGGCTCATGTGAAATTATAAATGAGTTGCATAATAGAGGCTGTTGGGTCATAGTTGCTGATTATTATGAAACAACGCCTGCAAAAAGAATTGCTGACGAATCGTGGCTTATAAGCACGAATGACTTTGATACACTAGAAAAAAGATGTAGAGATAATAATGTGGCGGCCGTAATTACAGGTGCTAGCGACTTTAATGGCGGAAATCTAAGAGTTCTGTGCAAAAGGTTAGGACTGCCAATGTATAGCCAGAATGATTCTGCATGGTCAGCTGCGACTAATAAATATGTGTTTAAGGAACTATGTAAAAGCGTTGGTGCTCCAGTGGCTGAAGATTATGATATTGAAGAATATCTACAAAATAAAGAAAACTATAACATAACTTATCCGGTTGTGATTAAGCCTGTTGATATGAGCGCTAATCGCGGAATGAGTTATTGCTATAATGAAGCCGATGTTGAACATGCAATAGAAAGAGCACATTCATTTTCAAAAAATCCACATTTGATTATGGAACGCAAGTTGGAGGGCCCTGAGTTTGCTGTAAACTATATTATAGCTGACGGTGAACCCAGACTATTCTTTTTTAGCTCAGAACATCATCAACCGGGAGAGTTGGCAAATTTGTATTCGATTATCACGACGACAAATTATCATTTAAGGCAGTATATTTTTGAAGTCAACGATAAGGTGATAGAGGTTTTCAAAAAAGCAAAACTGACAAATGGCGTGGCGTGGGTTGAATGCATGCGTGACAAGGATTCCCATTTTTATCTGTTGGAAATGGGATATAGATTTGGCGGAGAAGTAGTAAACATACCGTATAAGGATATTTCAGGATTTGATTCAATAAATTGGATGATAGATTGCGAGCTTGGCATCGAACATAAGACAACAGATTTGCCGGTGGAAAAATATAATTATAGTGGCTGTGCAACAGCGTATATGTTATTTGCAACCCATTCTGGAGTGATCTCCGAGATAAAAGGAATAGATAAAATTTCGACTTTGAATGGTGTTAAAATCGATATTACAAAAGAGGTTGGAAAATCAGTAAAGCAGTACATGACATTGGGTGTAATAAGAATTTCTTCAGAGTCTTGTGAGGAACTTTGCAGTAAATTGAGGATAATCAATAGTAACTTGGAAATTAAAGACCAAGACGGCAAAAACTTGCTGCTCAAATATGATAACTATGGTGAATTGTTAGAGGAATACGATAGCGGATTAAAGGAAATGCAGTAAGGGGTATAGCTGGATGCAATTTATAAATAAAGTGGTTGATCATTTATATGCAATGGGTGGGCTTGAAGGAAATGCAACAGACTACCCGGTTATGTTGTGCGTCTATTTGGGAATATTTGTTATATGCGCAATTGCTAGTGTTACGTTATGTTTGTCGAGACATGGAGAAAGAATCATTTGGGTACCAGATCAGCATAAAGTGATAAAAAGCAAGTTTAGTTATATGGCTATGCTTGCTTGTACATTTACAGGCGTATATCTGGTGGGATCTTTTCCTTCAGAATTGCAGAACACATATGGAACTTGGAACGCAGACCTGTTTTACACCGTTGGGCAGACCTCGTTAATGTTAATAGCTGGTATATATAGCTTGGCAACATATAAAGAGCGGAGAAGCACAGTCCTTAATATTTTGTCAATTATTATCGGACTCAGTACGTCAATTCCTATGGCTGCAACTGCTATTTTAGCACCATTAAGCCTTGAAGGAATTAAAAGAGTGGCTTTAATTATTGCTGTGATTGGATTGATCGTGGTTTTGGCGACCATTTCAATAAAAAATAATCTATTGGTGCGATATTCGAGAATTAATATATGGATGTTTATCATTACATCAATAGCGTTGTTTACCACGATTACGACATTTGATAACAGTATGGTAGATGCCAGCAAGATACTTCCTTTTCAAGGTATGTTGAATGCAGAGCCATGGAAAGAATGGCTGACGAATCCGTATTGGTGGTATTTTGAAGCAACAGTTGTTTCGTGGTCTGTCTTTTGTGGTCGTTTCGTAGCATACTGTAGCAATGGCTATTCAGTAAAATCCGTTATTAAGTATGGCACATTTTCATTGATTGAGTTAACGGTTATTTGGCATATCGTTTCAGCAGCAACGGGCTATACACTTTCTTTTTCGCGAGGTCTCGCTATTTATGTGTTGACAGCATTAACGATGCTCGCATTTGCTGTGACTTCGCTGGATTCGGCAACAAAAACACTAGTTAATGATTCGGTAAGGTTGCTTGAAGAAAGAAAAACAAAGAACGATAAGATTGATGAGAAACAAGTATCTAACACAGTTACGTATGCGACCATGACTGTTATAGGGATATTGAATATTATTCTTCTTGTTACAGGCTTCCCAAGGCTTTTTACTATTCTGCTATGCCTGCTATTTGTCCCATTCTTTATTAGAGCTATGAAATATGCATTTGGCTTCGCATTTGGTATGATAGATTATTCGAATTCAGGAACAGTGACGAAGGAAGAATACGAATCTGTTACTCATGAGAAAGCAATGTGAATCCGGATACGAGAATCTATCACTGAAAGATGTGGAGCGCATCTGTGATAGAAAAGCTGACAAGAAAGATTTTTTGAGAGGTTTGGAAATGGACGAAATTGCGGTAAAGGCCAATAAATTCGGGGGGGGGAAAAGAAGTTCTAACATTGAACTTTTTCGTATCCTTTCGATGCTGATGATTGTGGCGCATCACTATGTTGTGAATTCTGGATTGATTGACTGTATTGATACATAAGTTAGCCTGCATTTTCAGGATTACTTTCTGCTGCTGTTTGGCTGGGGCGGCAAGACAGGTATTAATTGCTTTGTGCTGATAACGGGATACTTTATGTGTACCTCGGAGATTACAAAGAAGAAATTCTTTAAGCTGCTGGGAGAAAGGTACTTTTACGCAGTGACAATCTGGTGTCTTTTCTTTTTCACCGGCTATGAGGCGTTTTCCGTCAAGGGATTCATGAAAATGGTATTTCCGTTTTTTACAGTAGCAGATAATTTTACCGGTTGCTTTCTGCTATTCTATCTGTTGATTCCGTTCCTAAACAAGTTGATTCATGCACTGACAGAGAAGGAACACCTCTTGCTGATGGCATGGTGCATAGGCGTTTATGCTTTCCTGCCTTCCTTTGCAAAAGCGAATGTAGTGTTCAATTATGTCACATGGTTTAGCGTCCTCTATGTGATAGCGTCGTATATTCGTCTGTATCCCAAAAAATGGTTTAGCAACGTAACCGTCACTGGTTTGATAGCTGGGGTATCTTTGCTGCTTTCATGGGTAAGCATTATTGTTCTGGCTATGTTTAGTCGCATGGTTGGAAAAGGAATAGGACTCTGTTACTTTTTCGTGGCAGATTCTAATAAAGTATTCGCATTGATGACTGGTGTTAGTGCGTTCCTTTTCTTCAAGAACTTGAGAATTGGATATAGTAGGGGAATTAATACTATCGCAGCAGCAACATTTGGCGTTCTTTGTATCCATGCTAATAGCGATACTATGCGTCGCTGGTTATGGGTGGATGTTTGCAATAATGTTGGGGCATATCAAGGAGGCAATGTGATAATCCATGCCGTCGTTTCAGTGGCGGCAATTTATACCGTGTGTACGATAATTGATATGGTTCGGATTCGGTTGATTGAACAACCATTAATCAGACGGAACTAAAACCTATCGGCCATGCACCAGCATGGCTGTGCTGCTTAAGTGTGCTACCTCTCCGTGGTGAGCAGCAGGCAACGGATAACTATCCGGCTAAAGGCACATTTCTATTCGTCAATTCACTCTTTGAATGAGGAAAAACTATAATGGGAAAATATTTTGGGACTGATGGCTTCCGTGGTGAAGCTGGTATTGATCTGACTGCCGACCACGCCTACAAGGTTGGCCGCTTCCTCGGCTGGTACTACAACGCCCTGCGCGAGCGTAACGGCAACAACGAGCCTGCCCGCATCGTCATCGGTAAGGACACTCGCCGCAGCTCCTATATGTTCGAGTATAGCTTGGTTGCTGGTCTGACTGCTTCCGGCGCAGACGCCTATCTGCTGCACGTCACTACTACGCCCAGTGTGGCCTACATCGCCCGCGTGGACGACTTCGACTGTGGCATCATGATTTCTGCCAGCCATAATCCCTACTACGATAACGGCATCAAACTGATCGACTGCTATGGCGAGAAAATGCCCGAGGAAATCCTGTTGCTGGTAGAGGACTACATCGACGGAAGGACTGGCCGGAGCTGCCCTTTGCTCACCGTGAGCACATTGGCTGCACTGTGGACTATGTTTCTGGTCGTAACCGCTACATGGGCTATCTGATCAGCCTTGGTATCTACTCCTTCAAGGGCGTCAAGGTTGGTCTGGACTGCGCCAACGGTAGTTCCTGGAACATCGCTAAGTCTGTGTTCGATGCGCTGGGTGCTGACACCTACGTCATCAATGCACAGCCCAACGGTACGAATATCAATAACAATGCTGGATCTACTCACATTGAGGGCTTGCAGAAGTTCGTGGTAGAGAAGGGTCTGGATGTTGGTTTCGCCTATGACGGCGATGCTGATCGTTGCCTGTGTGTGGATGAAAAGGGTAATGTGATCACTGGCGACCATATCCTGTACATCTACGGCTGCTACATGAAGGAGCGCGGCAAGCTGCTGACCAATACCGTCGTTACCACGGTCATGTCCAACTTCGGCCTGTATAAGGCTTTTGATGAGAATGGCATCGGCTACGCCAAGACCGCTGTGGGCGACAAGTACGTCTATGAGTACATGGCTAAGAACGGCTGCCGTATTGGCGGTGAGCAAAGCG
>OHUF01000868.1_pt1 | contig 11703 bp, 7 predicted proteins | sample 1579131 | NCBI WGS metagenome assembly OHUF01 (sample SAMEA3879553, study PRJEB24766) | human gut metagenome | biome: human-associated habitat; feature: feces | place: USA | collected 1985/1987 | reverse complement strand
ATTGGTAATCGGTTTTGTCAGCGCCGGATTGATGTCCTTAAAGCAGGGTATCTCTGTTATCTTCGGTGCGAACATCGGAACAACGATGACAGCACAGCTGATGGCATTTAAGATCAGTGATTATATTATGCCGATCGTATTTATCGGTTTCCTGATCGCGTTTATTGCGAAGAAAGAAAAGGTGAAGTTTGTCGGACAGACAATCTTCGCCTTCGGTTTGTTGTTTGTTGGTATCGAGATGATGGGCGATGTCATGAAGCCGCTTGCAACAAGCCCGGTATTTATCAATATGATGGAGAAAGTCAGCCATATTCCGGTACTTGGCGTTGGTGTCGGTTTGCTTATGACGCTTGTCGTACAGAGCAGCTCCGCAACGATTGCGGTATTGCAGAGCTTCGCATCACAGGCAGGCCCGGATGGTGCGAGTGTGATCGGATTAGTTGGCGCAATTCCGATTCTGCTCGGCGATAATATCGGTACAACCATTACCGCAATATTGGCAAGTATCGGTCAGTCCAAGGATGCAAAACGCTGTGCGATTGCACATAGCGTGTTTAATATTACCGGTTCCTTTATCTTTATCTGGATCATCAAGCCATTTGCAAAGTTTGTTGAGATGATCTCACCAAAGGGAAATGAACTGGATGTGATATCACGTCAGATTGCAAATGCACATATGAGCTTTAATATCATCAATACTCTGATCTGGCTGCCGCTTCTTCCGGTTATGGTGAAGATTGTTATGTTTATTGTCAGAGATGACAAGGAAGTGTCTATCGAAGATTATAAAGAGAAAAGCTTTCTTGACAAAAATGTGATCAGTCAGCCGATTGCAGCTATGTATCTTGTATCCCAGGAGATCCGCCGTGCAGGACGCCTTGTATCAGAAATGATTGGAAATATGAAGGCAACGGTGATGAATAATGATAGCAAAGCGCTTGCCGAGCTAGAAAAAAATGCGAAGCTTGTAACAGAGATTGATGAGAATACTGTCAGCTATATCTCTGGAATGTTCTCGAATGGTTCTCTGACTGAAGAGCAATCATCTACGACTGCGGGACTGTTGTATGTCCTAAATGATATTGCACGTGTCAGCAAGCGGTGTGAGGATGCTTCACCGGTTATACGTGCCAAACTCGAAGGAAAGTATAAATTCTCAAAGGATGCAGTTGAGGAACTTGGAAAAGTAATTGATAACGTAGAAATCATGTATCGGACATCGATTGTCTCACTGGAAAATGGGGATACAAAGACTGCAAGGAAGGTCTTCGATTATCGCAAGGAACTGCGTAATATGGAGAAGAAATTCAACAAGAACCATCTAAAACGTCTGCGGAAAAATAATTGTAAGCCGGAATTTACATATCCGTTTTCAAATGTGTTACATAATCTGGAACGTATCGGTGACAGCTGCAGCGGCATCGTTGAAGAGGTGATGGATAATGTCCGTTTCTTGGAATTGGAGGAAGCATAGCATGAAGCTTAGAGCAAAACATAGATTTTACATATCCATCGTAAGTTTTTTGTGCGTGGGTACATTGGCTGCATCCTTGTGCAGCTGTGAAAAAAAAGAAACGCAGGACTATGCATTTACAGGAACAAATGGAGACGCTTCTTCCCTTGGTGTGATTTCGGTACAGGTTCGTGAGGATGGTTCCGGTACCAGAAACCAGTTTGAAGAATATCTCGGGATTTCCATGTCTGAAGACAACGTGGATAAATACAAGGACATAAAACAGTGTACGGTTTTGACAAGCGGAAGCGCCATGGCGAGCACTATTAATGAATCAAAAAACGGAATCGGATATGTATCCTACGGACAGATGCAGGGAGATTCCAAAGCACTTGCTGTAGATAGAATTGTCTGTACCAGAGAAAGTATCGCAGATCATGCGTATCCGTTGACCAGAGATTTTACACTTGTATGGGTAGAAAGCCCGAATGCATTGCGGGATGATTTTGTAAAATATATCTGTGGAGCAGGCCAGAAGATTGTCGGTGAAACATATGTGCCGGTTGCAAAAGAAACATCGTTTCTTGCGGATCCGGATGCACAGGGGACTCTCAGTATCCGGGGGTCTTCCTCTATGGCAGATCTGCTTACGGAACTGGCAGATGCATATATGGCAGTAAATAAGAATGCAGCCATCCGTGTTTATGCGACAGATTCTACGAAGGGTCTGAATGATGCCATGGAAGGAAAATGCGATATAGCGATGGTATCGCGCAGCTTGAAAGATTATGAGAGAGACCTTGTTGAGTCAACCGTGATTGCAACCGATGGAATCGCAGTAATTGTCCAAAAGGATAATCCAATCAATCAGGTAACAAAAGATGAATTGAAAGGTATCTTCAATGGAAACATCACATCTTGGAATAATATTCAATAAAATAAAAAAACTGTTTCGTAAGATATTAAAAAAACGTAATAAAGAAACAGAAACGATAATTCAAAATACGGAGGAAAATAATATGTTACAGGAAACAATCTATGATAACCGGGAACTTTCCTGGTTAAAGTTCAATAAAAGAGTATTGGAGGAAGCAGTGGACGAGAACAATCCGCTCTGTGAGCGTCTGTCGTTCGTGTCAATCTTCCAAAGCAATCTCGATGAGTTCCTAATGGTGCGTGTCGGTTCGTTAGACGCAGGAAAAGACAGTAAAGTACGCGAAAATAAGACGAATATGACCTGTCAGGAGCAGCTTGACCGTATTATCGTCAAGGAGAAGAAGCTTCGCGAGAAGAAGGATGAAATCTATCTGCGCCTGATGTATGAGATGGAAGAATATGGTGTCAAGGAGCTTTTGTATAAGGATCTGAATGAGGATGAGCAGGATTCCATGAAGATTTACTTTGAGAATGAGATCCAGCCCTTTATCTCGCCACAGGTTGTTGGCAAACGTCAGCCGTTCCCATTCTTACGTAACAAGGAAATCTACGCTGTGGTAGAGCTACGCACAAAATCGAACAATACGAAGATTGGCATTATTCCATGTAACAATCCGGTCATTAAGCGCATGATCCCGGTTTCTTCCGACGGAAGACGTTTTATGCTTGCGGAAGAATTGATTCTGCATTTTGCTGGTGAAGTATTCCCGGGGTATAAGGTAATCAGCAAATCCCTGATCCGTATCCTGCGGAGTGCGGAAATTGACGTGGATGATGCATTAGACGATGATGAAAAAGATTACCGCAAGGGTGTGGAGAAGGTGCTTCGTACAAGAAGCCGTTTGTGCCCACTCCGAATGGAATATACAAGAATGATGAATGACTCCATCATCGAGAAGATGTGTGGATTTTTAGGGCTCACAAAAAAGCAGGTATTTCATTCCATCTCACCACTTGACCTGTCCTTCTTATTCAAGGTGGAAGATCTGCTTCGAAATGAAAAATATTTATTTTACGAACGCCGCGTGCCACAGCAGCCGGCTATGATAGACCGGACACGCCCTGTGATGGAGCAGGCCAGAGAGCATGATTTATTCCTGTCTTATCCATATGAGAGCATGAAGCCTTTTATCCAGCTCTTAAATGAGGCTGCAAATGATCCGGAGGTCGTATCAATCAAGATGACCTTATATCGTCTTGCCAGCGATTCGAAGATTGTTGAAGCACTGGTTGAAGCTGCAGAGCAGGGCAAAGAGGTTGTTGTATTAGTCGAACTCCGGGCACGTTTTGATGAGGAGAATAACATTCGCTGGTCGCGACAGCTTGAGGATGCCGGATGCCGCGTAATCTATGGTTTGAATCATATGAAGGTACATTCCAAGCTTTGCCTGATTACAGGAAAGCGAAATAATAAAATCGAATATATCACACAGATCGGTACCGGTAATTACAACGAGAAGACATCCCGTATCTATACTGACTATTCTCTGATCACATCTTCAGTAGATATTGGAAATGAAGCTGCCAATGTGTTCAACCATCTGTCAATGGGAACTACAGTCGATGAGACACAACATCTGCTTGTAGCTCCGAACTGCCTGCAGAATAAAGTCCTTGCAATGATCGATGAAGAAATTGCAAAGGCGAAGGAAGGAAAAGAAGGTTATGTCGGATAAGAAGATCATCGACAAGCTTATTGAGGCCGGTAAAGCCGGCGTGAAAATCCGCATGATCGTGCGTGGAATCTGCTGTCTGAAAGCAGGTGTAGCAGGAGAGACGGATAATATCCGGATCATCAGCATTGTCGGAAGATTTCTGGAACATTCCAGAATCTATATATTCGGCAAAGATGACCCGAAGGTGTATATTGCTTCAGCCGATTTTATGACACGGAATACCGTTCACCGTGTAGAGGTAGCGGCTCCTGTATATGATCCTGCAATCAAAGCCCGGATTCTCGACGATTTTGAATTGTTCTACGAGGATGACCAGAAGACAAGAGAGCAGATCAACGGCATCTACCTGCCAAAACATGGGGAAAGTCATATCAATGCACAGGAAGCACAATATGCACAAGCTTACAAAAACAACGAGATACATGCATAGATTTCCTATATACATAGTGTTATAACAATTATATACGCTATACAATACTGCGCCATCAGTATTTTGTATAGATTCGAGACTTCCTCTCGACTGACAGTGAATAAATATTGCTGTCATAAAAAGCGCCTGTTAACGCCATACGCAGGCGCTTTTTCTATTTTGTGGAATAATATTTCAAAAGCGGGTTGACTATATACAGAATCTCTGCTATAGTATCCATATTCTCTTTAATGCATTAAAGCAGTAACGCGGCAGAGAAAGAAAGATGAGGAACAAAGACATGAAAGAATTATCAAATTTACTTGGATTTCGGGAGAGTATCAAAGTTGTTGATGCGACCTTACGTGACGGTGGACTGGTGAATGACTTCTATTTCACAGATGACTTTGTAAAAGCATTGTATCAGGCAAATATCGACGCAGGTGTTGACTATATGGAGATGGGATATCGTGCATCAAAAAAGATATTTGATGAATCGAAGTTCGGTAAATGGAAATTCTGTAGTGATGACCATATCCGTGAGATCGTTGGAGAAAACGACACAGACTTAAAGCTTGCAATCATGGCAGATATCGGGCGTCATGACAAGAACGATTTCGATGAGAAGGTAAATTCACCGGTTGATTTAGTCCGTGTGGCAGCATACATCCATCAGATGCCGGAAGCAATCGACATGGTAGAGGATGCGGCAAAGAAGGGATACGAGACAAGCTGTAATATTATGGCAATCTCGAATTCACAGGAGGAAGACATCAAGGTTGCACTTGATATGCTTGGCAAGACACCGGTTGATGTTATCTACATTGTGGACAGCTTTGGTTCTCTGTATCCGGAGCAGATTGCCCGTATCGCAGATCTGTACCTGAATTTCGCAGCAAAATACAATAAGAAGATCGGTATCCATGCACACAACAACCAGCAGCTCGCATTTGCAAACACGATTGAAGCGTGCGGTGATGGTGTAGACTGGTTAGACGGAACCTACCTGTCCATGGGAAGAGGAGCCGGCAACTGTGCAATGGAGCTATTACTTGGATTCCTGAAGAATCCAAAATACAACGTATACCCGGTATTCAAATTCATTGAAGACCACATGATGAAATTAAAGGATGACGGCATCGTCTGGGGGTACGATCTCCAGTACCTGATGACCGGGCTTTTAAACCAGCATCCTCGTTCTGCAATCGCCTTCACAAAAGAGAATCGCCGCGACTACGCAGAATACTACAAGGAACTGTTAATTTAATTGCATAAGGAACAACAAGAAAATAGTTATTGTTTCTCGAAAGATTGAGAAGTAAAAAGAGCATATAATATACAAAGAATAGTTGTAGTTATTTATGTATATGTTTGAAACTTAGAAGTACTTAATGTTCTGTAATAAATCAGCAATGTTTGAACACGATGTTCAAACAAGCCGCCACTGAGCCACGGATGGCGAATTGGCGGCGGTTGCGTATGCTCTCAATACACCTTTTCAGAACATCTAGTACTTCTTAGTTTCAATACATCGTATAGTGACAGATGCTGATACAACTATATATCCAAATCACAGTATGTTTCACACTTTTCCAAAAGGAGATCATCACATGAAAACTTTATTGCGTTTCTTACAGAACGGCAAAACCCAATTCCATGTTGCCGCCCTTGCTAAAGAATATTTAGATGCACATAACTTCACACAGATATCCGACCGGGAAAATCTCACCGAGCTCGCCGCTGGCAGATACTACCTTGCCCCATTTTCTTCGATCGTGATTCCGTTCGTCAAAGGCGCACAGAGCACACAGGTGCGCATCGCCTGCGCCCATACGGATTTCCCGATGCTCAAGGTAAAGCCGAACCCGGAATTAAAAAAGCTGGGATATCTGCAAATAAACGTGGAACCATACGGTGGACTTATCAAGGAAACATGGTTTGACCGTCCGCTCGGACTCGCAGGAAAAGTTATCCTCAAGGGCGACACAAGCTTCCACCCGGAAGTCCGTCTATTCGATTCCGAAAAACCGGTTGCTATCATCCCGAATCTTGCTCCGCATCTGAAACGTGGCGGCAAAGAAGGAGAACTGGATGTACAGAAGGAACTGATTCCGATTGTAGATATGGTCTCGCCCGCAGCAGATTCCCATTTTCTGCTTTCTTATGTGGCAGAAAAACTAAACATCTCTCCAGATGATATTTTAGACTTCGATCTGTACCTGTACATCTGCGATGCACCAACGACCGTCGGTATGAATGATGCATTTGTGACAAGTCCGCGTATCGACAATATCTCTTCGGTCTGTGCCATCCTAGAAGGACTGGCAAGTGCAGAGCCTTCCAATACACTCTGCATCGGCGCACTTTTTGATAATGAAGAAATCGGAAGCCGCTCCAAGCAGGGAGCTGACAGCACATTACTCTCCGATATCGTAAAACGCCTGGCTGCAGGCAGCCAGCTTTCACTGATTGAAGATGGATTTTATCTGTCCGTAGACGTCGCACATGCCACACATCCAAATTACAACGAGAAATCCGACATTACCAATACAGTTCTGCTCGGAAAAGGTGCTGTCCTGAAATCAAGTGCCAGTCAACGTTATGTATGTGACAGTGAAGCTGGTGCCTGCATCATTGACCTGTGCAACACAAATGGAATTGCCCTGCAGCGCACCGTCAACCGTTCCGGCATGCCGGGCGGGCAGACGCTTGGTCCGATCGTATCCTCCTACCTGCCAATGCGCGCGTGTGATATCGGTATTCCGGTTCTTGCCATGCACTCTGCAAGCGAGCTGATGCACAAGGATGACTACACTGCTTTAGCTGATCTGATCACTGCATTTTTCACGTCACCATAGCAAAAAAGGCTGCCACATCTGGCAGCCTTTTCATTTCCAATCAATCTGTTTTTACATTCAATCTAGTATTTATAGATCAACCGTTTCATCCAATCTTCAATGATGGAATCATTTGCGTTGGATATAACTTCCTTTGTATTGGCAGGATCATCCGTGATGATTCCATCCACATCCAGCAGCAACAGATCCTTGATGTCCGACTCATTGTTTACCGTCCATGCATAAATCTTCTTTCCCTTTGCGTGAATCCGACTTACCATGTTGTTACTAATATACGTATGTTTGATGCTGAATCCATCGATTCCCTGCATGCCTGCAAAATCGCCAAATGCCATCGTCATAATATAGAGCGTTGAGATATCCGGATCCAGTTCCTTTGCCTCGCGTAACGCCGCGACGCTCTGCGAGCCAAGCATGCACTGATCCACAAAATCATATTCATGCAACAGATCCACAATGCCCTGCACATAATTCTGATCAGTATCTGCCGGTTTTAACTCAATATTCAAGAATACATCATTTTCCTTGGCAAAAATCAGCACTTCCTCCAACGTCGGAATCCGCGTGCCATCATACGACCGGTCATAGGAGCTTCCGACATCCAGCTTGCTGATATAATCATAATCCACTTCACCGACCTTACGCTTGACATTCGCGGTCCGGTTCAGACTTTCATCATGCATGATTACATACACGCCATCCGCCGTCTGTCGTACATCCAACTCAATAATATCCGCACCTGCTTCCACTGCCTTTTCAAATGCAGGCATTGTATTCTCCGGTGCATTTCCGGCATCCCCGCGATGCGCTGTTACCGATGCATTCGTCGGATATGCAATACGAAAGGACATGTAATTGTTGGTTGACAGATACACATAACAGCCATTCAGGATCAGACCGAACGCAACAATAGAAGCCAAAAATGTACGCTGCTTCTTCCGTGAACGGCTCAGAAGAATCTTCTCCTCCCGCTCCTGAATCTTATTTACATGGAGTTTCTTGAACTCCTCATAATCCATATCGCCTTCACGTTCATAGAAATGTGCGCAGATATATGCATGAATCAGCGGCGTTGCAACTATGACAATCAACACATAAAGAATCACCGTCGCGACACGGAAGATTGTATCAATCACTGTCACAACCGTTTTGTTCGGAATCAGGTTAAGTACAACCTTCGAGATTCCCGCTGCAAATGCACCTTCCAGCAGCACCGCAATGACGGCAATCGCCAGATTTAATGAAATGACACCGATCATCATAAGTAATACATGCCGTTTCATCGCCTGTTTACTCATACGGCGTGCCTGCTTATAATTGACCTTATACAGGACAAAATAGTTGAGCGTAAAAATTTCTTTGAAGAAGGTCAGGCAGAGCACAAGGTAGATGGCAAGCCCCCCCATCACTCCGAACTTATAATTCTTCAGAAAATGTGTCAAAAATTCCGGCAGCTTCAAGCCGAGCAACGTGCCTGACAATGTCAGCGAATATGTGAATGGCAGAACAAACAATACATAACCAAGTGTGAGCAGATTCTTCGGTGTCAGACTCCGGCAGGCATTTCCGATTCCATGCAGCAAAATATCCATCGGATTCAGCTTCTCGCGCCGCACCGACGCTTCCATACTGTAAATAATTCCCGACAGATTAATCAGTAGGAAAAATGCGATCAGAATCAAAATCAGCAGGAATGCCACATAGGTAATCGGCGACCGCATATACCGGTAGATCGTTCCGGATGACAGATACGAAACGCCTGCGATATCCATTGACACATTCAGCAGTCCATACATTGCCGGTGTCAGAATTGCCAATGACAATACCCGGTAAACTATCTCAAAAAAAGCAATGGAGGAAAAGTTATACCGTAGCATCTTCACTGCCTGCTTCAAACGACTCATAACTTTTTCCTCCATTTCTTTGTTAATCTTTATACGATTATACCATCATATATCGTATTCTATTTTCTTATCAACGCCATTCTCCAATTTTATAAAATCAACATAGCATCTCCAAATGAGAAGAATCTGTACTTCTCCTCAACCGCAATCTTATATGCTTCAAGAATCTTCTCGCGGTCATACAATGCAGAAACCAGCATCAACAATGTGGATTCCGGCAAGTGGAAATTCGTAATCAGGCGGTCAACCACCTTGAATTTATATCCCGGATAGATAAAGATATCCGTCCATCCACTGCAGGCACGCACATGTCCGTTCTCATCTGCAACCGTCTCGAGCGTACGCGTGCTCGTTGTACCAACCGATACGATCTTGCCACCATTTGCCTTCGTCTCATTGATCGTATTGGCAGCTTCCTCATCAATCACATAGAACTCACTATGCATATGATGTTCTAAAATATTCTCCACCTTCACCGGACGGAACGTACCAAGTCCGACATGCAAGGTCACTCTTGCAATCTTGATGCCCTTCTCTTTGATCTGCGCCAGAAGTTCCTTCGTAAAATGCAAGCCTGCCGTCGGTGCTGCTGCCGAACCGGTATGTGTTGCATAGACCGTCTGATAACGATCCTTGTCCTCCAGACGGTGTGTAATATACGGTGGAAGCGGCATCTGTCCAAGCTCATCCAACACTTCCTCAAAAATTCCTTCGTATTCAAAACGGATCAGACGATTGCCCTCTTCAACAATGTCGATAACCTCGCCGACCAATTTGCCTTCACCAAAGGAAATACGCGCACCTACACGTGCCTTTTTCCCCGGCTTTACCAGCGTCTCCCAGACCTTATCATCGTGGCGCTTCAACAGCAGCACCTCAATGGATGCCCCTGTATCTTCCTTGACGCCAATCAGTCTGGCTGGAATGACCTTTGTATCATTGATAACCAGACAATCACCCGGATTTAAGTATTCGATCACATCCGAGAAATGTCGGTGTTCGATTCCTCCAGTCGCACGGTTCAACACCATAAGCCGGGAATCGCTTCGCTTCAGGAGCGGATCCTGTGCGATCAGCTCCTGTGGCAATTCATAATTAAAATCACTTAATTTCATTTCGTTCATATTTATCTGCTCCATAAAATTCTGCACGCAGAACTATGCTATTATGCACGGATCTCGATGCCCATCTTCGAAAGCTCTGCAAGAAGCTTCTCTACGACTGGATTAACATCCGCATCCGTCAAAGTCTTTGTCTTGTCACGGAATACGAGAGAGTACGCAACAGACTTCTTACCCGGTGCCACCTGTGCGCCCTCGTAAACGTCGAACAGCTTGTAGCTCTCTAACATCTTGCCTCCACACTTCTTGATGACCTTCTCGATTTCGCCAACAAATACACTCTTATCTACAACCAGTGCCAGATCTCGTGTAACGCTTGGGAACTTCGCGATACCTTCGTACTTTCTGTCAAATGTCGTAAGCATTGTAACTGTCTGCATATCCAGAACTGCGACATAGACTTCCTTCTTCATGCCATAGTTTTCAACAACCTCTGGATGAAGCTGTCCGAGATAACCAACCGAAAGCTTGCCTTTCGTGATATTTGCCTGACGTCCCGGATGTAAGAATGGATGCTCAGATGTTGGCTCGTAGTTGATCTCCTTTGCAAATCCAAGCTTCTCTGTCAGCTCTTCAATCACACCCTTCAGATCGAAGAAATCGCCCTCGCCGAACATACCAAGTGTCAGCATCATACGCTCATCCGGAAGCTCTGTCAATGGAAGTGCCTTCGGCAGATATACATTTGCAAGCTCATACAGTCTCGCATGTTTATTTCTACGGTTATAGTTTGTAGAAAGGGATGTCAGCATACCATTTAACGGAAGCGTTCTCATGATAGAGAAGTCCTCGCCAAGTGGGTTCATGATCTGGATTGCCTTTCTATATACGGAATCCTGTGGGATGAGCAGCTTGTCAAATACCTTCGGACTCTCGAACGAATAATGCATAGCTCCAGAGAAACCATCGCCCTCGACAATATTTCTTACGATATCATTTACACGCTCTGCATAGCTCTTCTTACCTGCAGTGGACTCGCCGTGTGGCAGAGTCGTCGGAATATTTGCATAGCCATAGAAACGTGCTACTTCCTCTGCAAGATCTGCCATACATTTCAAATCCTGACGGAAAGTAGGGATTGTCAGCATATTTGTCTTCTCGTCATAACGAAGCTCCAGCTTCTTGAAGATGGAAAGCATAACATCAGAAGAAATGTCTGTTCCGAGCAGCTTGTTCATCTCCCAATTATTGGGGAACGGTCGGATATCGACTCCGCCACTCGTACTACCGGCCGCACCAAACACATCCTTATGACGAAAAGATAGCCACATGGCTCCGTGTCCGCCCATGCTCAACCCAGTAATAGCACGACCGGAACGATCTTTCACTGTCGAATATTCAGAATC
>OHUF01000858.1_pt1 | contig 11818 bp, 10 predicted proteins | sample 1579131 | NCBI WGS metagenome assembly OHUF01 (sample SAMEA3879553, study PRJEB24766) | human gut metagenome | biome: human-associated habitat; feature: feces | place: USA | collected 1985/1987 | reverse complement strand
GTGCCCTCTGCCCGCACTGTGATAGTAGCCTCCAGCGTACCGCCCGCACAGGTACATTGCACGTTCTCAGTGCTCAACCAGCATTCCGACACAAGCACTGTTCCCTCCGGCGACGTGATGGGCAGCGGGACAGCGACCTCCAAGGTTTTTTCGTAGCTTTCCAGCTCGCCGAGGGTGTTCTCTGCAAGGGCAGTTACCACTGCTTTGGCGGCAAGCACCCAGCCCTCCCCTTTTTGGACGGTCTGTTGGGGGCCGTAGTGCACAAAACAGGCCCGCAGCTGCGCCCCTGCATCCGGAAGAGGTCCGGAGCCTGTGGCGGTGGCGGTATCGTTCAGGGTGCAGAGCAACTGCTCTGTGACGAGTGGCTGCGGTGTGAGTTCCGTTTCAAACCGGGTGGAAAAAGCATCCACTGCCACTTGCAGCTGATAGCTGCGCCATGCCCGCAGGTGCAGCATGACATTTGCCGTCAGCTGGGCGGCGGCGCTTTCTGCCTGCGACAGGGTAAAGCCCACCGGCTCTGCCACACACAGGCAGTGGCAGTCCTCGGTGATGCCCTCTAAATCTATTACCTGCTGGAAGGGCAGTGCCGCCGCCTGACTTTGCAGGGCAGTGTCCCCTTCTGCCCGCCATGCACACTGCACCCGCAGTTCCCCCTTGACAACAGCTTTACCGGCAAGCAGCTTTACCTCTGCCACACAGGCGTTGCCGGTAATATCCAGTACAGCCGCGGGGGGCTTTGCAAAGACAAGCTCTCCCTCTAAGGTAACAAGCTTATCCAACACGGCCACACTGCGCACGCCTTGCAGGGTGCGCAGCTGCTGCTCGATGCCGCCATCTGCCAGTGCGGTGATCACCTCGGTCTTGCACTGGGTGTGCACCGTGACCACCAGCCCATAGGCACCCCGCACCTCGATGCGGCGCGGGTTGACGGTGCGACAGTTCAGATATTCGGTCTGGCCTTCCACCTGCACGGCCCATGCCGTGAAGACGAACTCCGGCAGGTCCAGCAGCTTGGTAAAGGGGAGCTTCTGCTCGGTCTGGCACAGACCCGCCCCATCCTCCCCCTGATAATAGACCACACAGCGCAGATATCCCTCCAATTGCAGCTTGCCGGGCTGCAGCCGCTTTTGCAGCACCACCGGCCTGACAAAGCACTTGACCAGCTTAAACACCGGTGGCAGATAATCAGAGATCAGGATCTCTGTTTCCAGCGGCAGCTCTGCCTTAAGGGTACAGTTTGTCCCCGCCGCCGGCAGGGCATCCCGAAAGATCTTCAACTCCATGGTACGCGCTCCTTTCCTGTCCGCTCTTGGTGTCATTTTATTCCGGGAACAGGTGGGATAGAACGGAGCGCTTTTCCGGAGACGCAAAAAGCCGCCGCACAGCGTTTCCACTGCGCGGCGGCCTTATCACAATCAGGGTTCGGGGAAAATCAGATGCTTATTCAGCAGCCTTGGCAGCCTCGATCTGCTTGATCAGCTCGGGAACGACCTTGAACAGATCGCCCACGATGCCGTAGTCAGCAACGCCGAAGATGGGAGCACCCTCGTTCTTGTTGACAGCGATGATGCACTCAGAATCCTGCATACCGGCGGTGTGCTGGATAGCACCAGAGATACCCAGAGCCACATAGATCTTGGGGTGCACGGTCTTGCCGGTCTGGCCGACCTGATGGTCAGCAGACAGCCAGCCTTCATCGGTAACGGCACGGGAAGCACCGACAACGCCGCCCAGGGCACCAGCCAGCTCTTCGGCCAGGGCAATGCCCTTTTCGGGGTCAGAGCTGATACCACGGCCAACGGAAACAACCACATCAGCACCGATCAGGTCAACCAGCTTCTTAGCGCTCTTCTTGATGTCCAGGATCTCAACATGGATATCGTCAGCAGTCAGAGCGGGGGTAACCTTCTCAACAACAACCTTGGCAGCACCAGCTTCGTCGAACGGCTGGGTCTGCATAACGCCAGGGCGCACGGTGGACATCTGCGGGCGGAAGCGCGGGCAGATGATGGTGGCCATCAGGTGGCCGCCGAATGCGGGACGGGTCATCTTCAGGTTGGTGTTCTCTTCAAACTTGGTGTTGTCCACATCAATGGTGGAGGTGGTGCGCAGGAAGTCCTTATACTTGGCGACATCCACATCCAAGTGGGTGCAGTCAGCAGTCAGGCCGGTGTGCAGGCGGGCTGCGCAGCGGGGGCCAAGGTCACGGCCCAGGTTGGTAGCGCCAATCAGCATAATTTCCGGCTTTTTCTCCATGATGAGGTCACACAGAACCTTGGCATAGCCATCGGTGGTGTAGTCCTTCAGCAGGGGGCTGTCGATATAGTAAACGCGGTCTGCGCCGTAGCCGCCGAGAGCCTTGAGGTAGTCCTCGTTGACCTCGCTGCCCATCACAACGCCGCACAGCTCAACGCCAAGGTCGTTGGCCAGCTTGCGGCCTTCACTCAGCAGCTGATAGCTGATGGCCTGTACCTGGCCTTCGCGCTGTTCGCAGAATACCCACACGCCCTTGAAGGCGGCGGTGTCCATTGCATTGAATTCAGCCATTGTACTTCTCTCCTCTCTCAAATCAGGTGCTTGTCGTTCAGGATGCCAACCAGCTGGGCAGCATCCTCAACCATCATGCCGGCGCCCTTGACCGGGGGAGCAAAAGACTTGTAAACGTTCGTCGGGGAGCCCTTCAGGCCGATGGTGTCGGTCTCAATGAGGGGATCATCCTTCAGAGCATTGTAGTCGAACACTTCAACGGGCTTGTCATAGCACTCAAAAATGCCGGAAACGCTCATGTAACGCGGGGTGTTCAGCTCCTTGATGCAGGTCAGCAGGCAGGGGGTGTTCACCTTCAGCTCCATGTAGCCATCTTCAAGCTGGCGCTTGACGATCAGGGAGTTGCCGTCCTTCTTGATATCGGTAACATAGGTAACCTGGGGCAGGTGCAGCTTTTCAGCAATCTGCGGGCCAACCTGTGCAGTGTCGCCGTCGATAGCCTGACGACCGGTAATTACCAGGTCGAACTCCAGCATGCGGAGAGCACCGGCGATAGCGTTCGAAGTCGCCAGCGTATCGGCACCGGCGAATTTGCGGTCGCTCAGATGAATCGCACGGTCGGCACCCATTGCGAAGGCTTCGCGCAGGATGTCGTCGGCCTGCGGAGGACCCATCGTGATAACGGTGACGTGTGCGCCGTACTGGTCTTTCAGCTCCAGAGCCATTTCGAGTCCCGCCTTGTCGTCGGGGTTCATGATGCTGGGCACACCGTCGCGGATCAGCGTTCCCGTAACGGGATCGAGGCGGATTTCCGTCGTATCGGGAACCTGTTTTATACAAACTACAATTTTCATTCGAATATCTGTTTTTTATTGTTTTTACCTTATGTGTCCTTGCGAGGGGAGTACGACCGGCTTCGGGGTTTATTCCGGAACCGGATGCACGGTCGCCCGCCGCTATTTCAACAGTGCCGACGAAATCACCATCCGCTGTACTTCGGAAGTACCTTCGTAAATTTCGGTGATCTTGGCATCGCGCATCATGCGCTCAACGGGGTATTCGCGCGTGTAGCCGTATCCGCCGTGGAATTGCACGGCCTTGGTCGTCACTTCCATTGCGGTTTCCGCTGCAAAGAGCTTGGCCCGGGCGGCATCGACCGAGAACGGGAGCTTCTGGTCTTTCTTGAAGGCTGCGGCACGTACCAGCAGGCGGGCAGCTTCGATTTTGGTATCCAGGTCTGCCAGTTGGAACTGGGTGTTCTGGAACTGTCCGATCGTCCGTCCGAACTGTTTGCGCTCCTTGACGTATTTCACGGTTTCATCCATCGCCCCCTGCGCGATGCCGAGGGCTTGCGAAGCGATACCGACACGGCCGCCGTCGAGGGTCTTCATAGCGATGCTGAAGCCCTTGCCGACCTTGCCGAGCAGATTCTCCTTGGGAACGATGCAGTTCTCGAAAATCAACTCGCAGGTCGCTGAACCGCGGATACCCATCTTCTTCTCTTTCTTGCCGATCGAGAACCCGGGGAAGTCGCGCTCGACGATGAATGCCGAGATACCGCGCGTACCCTGCGACTTGTCGGTCATCGCCATCACGATATAAACGTGTGCGTAAGCGGCGTTGGTGATGAAGATTTTGTTGCCGTTCAGGATATAGTGGTCGCCTGCATCGACTGCCGTGGTCTGCTGTGCCGCAGCATCCGTACCGGCGTTGGGCTCCGTGAGGCCGAAAGCGCCGAGCCATTCGCCCGAGCAGAGCTTGGGCAGGTATTTCATTTTCTGTTCTTCGGTACCGTGCTCATAAATTGGAGCGGCGCAGAGCGACGTGTGTGCCGATACGACCACGCCCGTAGTGGCGCATACGCGCGACAGCTCTTCGACGGCCATCGAATAAAGGATGTTGTTGCCGCCTGCACCGCCGTAGTTGACGGGGAAGGGAATACCGAAGATTCCCAGTTTTGCCATTTTCTCTACGGTTTCCACAGGGAAACGCTCCTCTTCGTCGATTTCGGCAGCCAGAGGTTTCACCTCGTTTTCGGCAAATTCGCGGATCATTTGCCGGAACAGCTGCTCGGTTTTGGTCAATTCGAAATTCATTTTATAAGTATGGTTTTTTAATGATTTTAAACAGTCATACCGCCATCTACGCTCAAAACGGCACCATTGACGTAGGCCGCTTCGTCGGATGCGAGGTAGAGATAGGCGGCGGCGATCTCCTCGGGACGACCCAGGCGACCTACGGGAACTTTGGCCCGCATGCCGTCGAGTACGTTCTCGGGCATCTTGGCAACCATTTCGGTTTCGATGAAGCCCGGGGCTACGGCATTGACCGTGATACCCTTACGTCCCAGTTCGCGGGCCATCGTTTTGGTCATACCGATCAGGCCGGCTTTCGTGGCCACGTAGTTGGTCTGGCCGAAGTTGCCGTAAAGCCCTACTACCGACGAGGCATTGACGATGCGTCCGTAGCCGGCTTCGAGCATGTAGTTCAACACGGCCTTGCAGCAGTAGAACGTGCCCGAAAGATTGACGTCGATCACGTTCTGCCACTGTTCGACGGTCATTTTCTTGAGCGTGCTGTCGTTGGTGATGCCGGCATTGTTGATCAGGATGTCGATCTTGCCGAACTTGTCGGCGACGCGCTTGGCCGCAGCGGTTACCGCCTCGAAATCGCTCGTATCGACCTTGTCGAAGGTGATGGCGAGCCCTTCGGCTGCGGCTTTTTTCTCCATTTCCTTACCGCGGGCTTCGTTACGTGCCCATACGACTACCTGTGCGCCTTCGCGTGCGAAACGCAGTGCCGTTGCTTCGCCGATACCGGCCGTGCCGCCCGTGACGATGGCGACTCTGTTCTCAAGTCTTTTCATGGTTATCTCTTTTTAGATGAATTCTTTGTTGTGTTTGAGTTTGGCGGTGCCCGTGATGCACTCTTTGCCGGCAGCATCGAGCAGCAGGCATTTGATCGTACCGATGTGTTTTTCGGTGTTTACGTCGATTACTTCGAATTCGGCCGTATATTTCTCCCCGGCGAAGACGGGTGCACGGAACGACATCTCCTGCGAGAGATAGATGGTGCCCTGTCCCGGGAAGAGCATTCCGAAGACCTTCGAGAATACGGCCGCCGAAAGGAATCCGTGCACGATGGGACGGCCGAATGGGGTTTTGGCTGCGAATTCCGGATCGAGGTGGATCGGGTTTTTGTCGCCCGTGATTTCGGCGAAAGCGATCACGCCTTCCTGCGTATAGGTCACTTCGTGACGGTATTTATCTCCTGTTTTAATCATGGCGGGCCTATTTTTTCATGGGTTTGAGATCCTTGGACACGATCAGGTGCGCTTCGGTAGCGGCCTGAACCTGTTCGACGGTGAATTCGGGATTGATTTCCGTCAGCACGATGCCTTCCGGGGTAATCTCCATGACGCCCATTTCGGTTACGATCATGTTCACGGAGCCTTTGGCCGTCAGCGGCAGCGTACATTTCTTGAGGATTTTGGGTGCGCCTTTGGCCGTGTGCTCCATGGCCAGGATCACCTTGTCGGCACCCGTGAGCAGGTCCATCGCACCGCCCATGCCGGGGGCTTTCTTGCCCGGGATGATCCAGTTGGCCAGGTCGCCTTTTTCATCGACCTGCAAGGCTCCCAGCACCGAAGCGTTCACATGACCGCCGCGGATGATGCCGAACGAGGTGGCGCTGTCGAAGCACGAGGCGCCCTCGAGGGCCGTGACGAATCCGCCTCCGGCATTGATAAATTCGGGGTCTTCCTCGCCCGGTGCGGGGGTCGGGCCCATACCGAGCAGGCCGTTTTCGCTTTGCAGGAAGATTTGAACGCCTTCCGGCAGGTAGTCGGGGACGGCCGTCGGCAGTCCGATACCGAGGTTCACCACGTCGCCGTCTTTGAGTTCCATCGCCACGCGTTTGGCGATGATTTCTCTGATCTGTTCCTTTTCCATAGATTTATGTCGTTTTTGTCTGTTCGTCGTACTGTCTTGAAACGGGGCGGTTCTGGAATCCGGGACCGTTTCCTATTTGCGGTGCATTCTGCGGGCCATCTCCTGAGCGATGAACGACGCCACGTCGTCGGCGTAGGTGTTCATGCCGAAGCCGGCGTCATAGCCCAGCTCTTTGGCCAGTTCGTGCGAAATGCGCGGGCCGCCGCACGCCAGAATCACTTTGTCGCGCAGCCCTTCGGCTTCGAGCATTTCGACCAGCTCCGTGAGGTTCTTGATATGAATGTCCTTCTGGGTCACCGTCTGCGAAACCAGCAGGGCGTCGGCCTTGAGTTCGATCGCTTTGGCGATGAACTCTTCGTTGGTCACCTGGCTGCCCATGTTGAGGGCTTCGAACATCTCGTAGCGCTCCAGTCCGTAGTGGCCTGCGAAGCCTTTCATGTTCATAATGGCGTCGATACCTACCGTATGGGCGTCCGTACCGGTGCTGGCGCCGATCACCACGATCGGGCGGCCGATCTGCTCGCGGATGAAGCTGTCCGTTTCGGCCATGTCCCATTTGGTCGATTCGACTTTCGGGACATGGATATTCGAATAATCGACCGTATGGGTACAACTTCCGTAGCAGTTGAAGAACGTGTAACCGGCCGTCAGCTCCCGGTGGAATACCACCTGCGGGTTCTCGAAGCCCATCTTTTTCATCAACTGTTTGGCCGCTTCGATGGCTTCGTCGCCGGCGGGCACGGGCAGTGTGAAACTCAACTGCGTTTTGCCGTCGTTCATCGTGTCGCCGTAGGGCTTTATCTTTTTCAGGTCGAGGGTCTGGTCGAAATCCCTGCCTTCGGTTGAATATAATCCTCCACTCATAGAATCAATATGCTAATATAGTTAAAATAAGGCGTTTGGTCGTGCTTGCAGCATCGGAATATCATTTTTTCGCTGCGGCGCGACTGCCGTTTTTCATAATCTCCACGAAGGGGTTGTAGTAGTTGCGGCCCTTGCTGCTCACGCCTTCCAGACCCTTGCCGCCGTTCATGGGGCGTTTGATGTCGGCGAAGATTCCCTTCTCGAGCGCCGAGAAGAGCCCCTCTTTTTCGAGGCGTTCGAGCAGTGCGGTAGCTTTGTCCAACACCTCCTTGGCACGTTTGCGGATCAGTCCGCCTTCCTTGAACTCCACTTCGTCGCCGATGTTCTTCATGTTGTTGAAGATGTAGCGGGCGTTCTCGATGGAAAGGTAGCGGTCCGACATGAACGGGGTGTGGATGGCTTCGGTCGGCATACCTAACAACTGGATGCCCTGCGAAGTCCAGATGCCCACCATGTTGAACAGTGCGTCCTGGATATGTCCCCGGAAGATGTTGCCGGTCATGAACTTCGTCGGCGGCATGTATTTCAGCGGAGCCTTGGGGAAGATCTCGCGGGTCATCTGCGCCTGCGCCAGCTCGTAGAGGAAGCCGTTTTCGAGCATCGGATCCATCTCGAAGGCGTGTCCCAGACCCATTTGCTCCTCGGGCAGGCCGGCCAGCAGGGCCAGTTGTTCGTTGATCAGGTCGGAAGCCAGCACCGTGTGAGCCTCCTCGACCGCGTCGGCCGTGGTGAGGTAGTTGTCCTCGCCCGTGTTGATGATTACGCCGGCGAAGCCGTTGATTACGCGCGACATATATTGATCGACCAGCGTGCGCTGCATGTTGATGTCGCGGAACAGAATGCCGTACAGGGCGTCGTTGAGCATCACATCCAGACCTTCGAGCGCACCCATTACGGCGATCTCGGGCATGCAGAGTCCCGAACAGTAGTTGCACAGGCGGATGTAGCGGCCGACCTCTTCGCCCACTTCGTCCAGAGCCTTGCGCATGATGCGGAAGTTCTCCTGGGTGGCGAACGTACCGCCGAATCCCTCGGTCGTCGCGCCGTAGGGCACGTAGTCGAGCAGGCTCTGGCCCGTGGTGCGGATTACGGCGATGATGTCGGCGCCCTGTCGGGCTGCGGCCTGTGCCTGTACGACATCTTCGTAGATGTTACCCGTCGCTACGATTACGTAGAGGTAGGGGCGCGGCCCTTCGCCGATGGTGGCGATGTAGTTTTCTCGACGCTGGCGGTTGGCTGCGATTTTGGCGATGCTGGCGTCGATATACGGTTTCAGCGCCGCTTCGCGCTCGGCTGCCGTACATACGGCCGAGCGGGTGATGTCGAGTTTGCCGGCAGCGATCTCTTCGGCGATTTGCTGGGGCGTGAGTCCCGTTTCGACGATCGCGTTGCCGAGGAAGAACAGGGCGCCTTCGCCCAGTACGTTTTTCTCCCGCAGTTCTTCCACCACCACGTTCGGCAGCGGTACCGCGTTGGCATCCACGCCGTCGATGCCGATCAGACGGCACAGCGTCCGCTCGACGGCTACCGTCGTATAACCTTCCACAAAATCCTGCACCCCGTCGGCGATCTTGCGCGCTACGCTCCGGGCGTGTTCCACCTGGTTAAAGTCTATTCCTAATTTGCTTTTCATATCGTTCATGTAGGCTGTGCCGTACGGCTGCCGTCATTGGTTGTTTTTGAGTTCTTCGTTGCGTTCGATTCGCCGGAGGATCTCCGGGTCGATGCCCAGAATACGGGCGATCCGGATCGCTTCGTGCGGAACTTCGTCCGTCGTGACCTCCTCGAGCGAGTAGTCTATGAAATCGTTGATGTTTTTCAGCGTGATCTTCTCCTCCGCGTTCGTTTCCGAGAAGCCTTTTACCTTCAGCTTGCGGCACGGAGCCGCGATGCCGTTGTAGTGGGTGGTCACGAGCGAAGGGACTTCGTAGTCGGCCAGAAATTCGAGGACACCGTTCACGATCGCCCTTCCTTCGACCGGATTGGTCGTGCGGGCCGGTTCGTCGATGAGAGCCAGCACCCGCCTGCCTGCCCGGACGCTTTTGGCCAGTTCGTCCATCCGCATCATCTCGGCCGCGAACGACGAGAGTCCGCTGAGCTGGTCCTGTCCGTCGCCGATGGAGCAGTGTACTTCGTCCACAAGGGCCATTTCCGCCTTTTCGGCCGCAATGTAAAATCCGAATTGCAGCATGTACTGGGCCAGCTCGACGCTGTGCAGCAACACGGTTTTGCCCGACATGTTGGCGCCGGTGATTACCGTAGGTCCCGTCGTCAGGCGGATATTCACGGGCTGGAATCGCTTCCCGGCCGCTTCGAGCGAAATCCGCAACTCGGGGTTGAACAAGCCTCGGAAGGAGGTCGTGTCCTGCGTTATCGCGGGACGGGTAAGGCCCCAGTCGCGGGCCTGCATCGCCTTGGCGATCACCACATCGAGCCATCCCATCCGGTCGAGTGCCTGTTGCAACGCTTCGTGGTATTTCCGCAATTCGACGGAGAGTCTCTCCCGAATGCGGTCTTCGATTTCCACGCTGCGGAAATAGAACTCCTGCACTTGAGACTCGTCGGCTCCGGCCTGTTTGCGTGCTTTGATCTGTTTGCGCAGGGTCGCCAGCTCCTCCGAGTAGGCGTCATAGACGAAGAAATGGGGGAGCCGGTTGCCTTCCGGATCGAGCAGATCGACGACCCCGTTCAGCTCGGGAAGTTCCGCAAGATGCCCTTGCGAAGCCAAAGGTCGAAGCTCTTCCGCCAGCAGCGCGAAAAACTTCAATTCGAACAGTTCTATGTCGTCGAATACGCAGTTGTCGCCCGTGCGTTCGATCGTTGAGCGGATGTCGCGCAGCAGGGCCAGTTTGCGGCGAATTGTTTCGGTGCGGTCGCGTCCCGCTTCGGTTTCGAGCAGGCGCAACACCGAGGCGATGCGGTCGTGTTCCGCCGTGATCGCCGATTCCTCGCCGAGCCATGTCATTTCATGGAGCATACGTCGCCCGACGGAGGAACAGATCTCCATTCCTTCGACGACGCAGCGCAGTCCGCTGGTATGTTGTATGGCCTCTTTGAGTCGCATTCGCTTTCTGGTTATTCGATGCAATTTTGCACGGTTTCACGTATTTATTTTACGGTCTCCGGCCGTATCAGAGCGTCTGACCTTCCTCTGACTCCCCTCCTCGGAGGGGACTTTAGGAGCCTCGGCTCTGTTCGTGTGTAGTCGTATTCGTTTCTATTCGGGCATTTTCTTTACGTCGTAAACCGGTATTTGCAACGCCTCCTGCATCGCTTCGCACAACCGTCGGGAGTCGAGCACCAGCCCCGACGGAGCCGTCGGATTGACCGTGACGGCCAGCAGCCGGCTGCGGTGTACCACCCTGATCCGGTGTCCCCGGCGCAGGAAGGCGTAAAACGCTTCGGGCGAGGCGAACACCCGCGTAAAGTCGCGGACGATCAACTCCACTTCCCGTTGTTGCGTTCGCAGCAGTTGGAACAGCTTGTCCGTGACGATGCCGGTGGCGTAAATCCGCCGGCCGTGCCGGAACAGGTTCTCTCCGCTCCGTTCGAGCATCAGCACCGAGGGTAATTCGAGGTCGATCGGTTCGCCGCCGCCGCTGACGGCCCACACCCCCTGTGTCAGAGGATCGAGCCGGGTACGCAGCGCCTCCTCGATCTCTTCGATCCCGATCAGTTCATAAACGTATTTCGTCTTGCGGACCAGTTCGGGAATATTTCCCGCGACGGTAGCTCCCGTGGCCAGGATCATCGCTTCGGTGACCGCCGGCGAAGCCAGGCTCAACCGCGACAGGGCGCCGTCCACGATCGTCGTGCCTACGCCCCGGGATTTGAGCCGGTCGATCAGGGCTTTCAGGCCCGCCGTGTCCGAAGGTCCGGAGAGCAGCAATTTGCCGTTCATCTTCGCGCGGGCCGTTATCAGCCGCCCGAGCGCCGTCCGTTCCAGGCTCACGTCGAGGACCTCGGCCGCGAGCCGTTTTTCCCGGTAGTGTTTCTCCGAGGTGACGAAGATCATTCCCTCGGGAATCTCGATCTCGGGCTTCGCCGTCTGGCACACCTGATCCCGGCTCTCGCCGTCGATTCCGACCGAAGTCAGGGCGAAACGGTCCGCCTGACCACCGAGTTGTCCCAGAATGTAGTTCAGACATTCGGTTTTACCCGTGTTCTTCTCCAGACCGACGATGGCCAGGCTGCCGAAATCCGATATGTTCGTTACGAATCCCAATCCGGTGCGGGCTGGTCTTGCAGCGTTACGTTCTAATGGTTGTGGTTACGGGTCTTGCGGCTCAATTCGGACGGCTCGAGCGAAAGACGTCCGCCGCTCAACAACTCGGCCACGCCTTCCTTCCGACGTGCTTTCTCGCACTCTTCGCAGTGGCATTCGTCCTTGTAGTCGGTCGGTTCCGTATAGGTCGTGATCACACCTTCGTAGTTGCGGAGTACCACGCGGTTCGGAGCCTGCGAGATGACATAGTTCGGCATGACAGGAATCTTGCCACCACCGCCCGGAGCGTCCA